>BNJS01002669.1_pt1 | contig 32420 bp, 30 predicted proteins | sample 8540461 | NCBI WGS metagenome assembly BNJS01 (sample SAMD00202454, study PRJDB9452) | human saliva metagenome | isolation source: human saliva | place: Japan
ACTAAAGTTTCCCACCCCTTAAAACACTGATTTTTTCTCATTCATCTTTTTCTTGTCGTCCCCATATCCATTGAGTTTTAACACATGGCTAATAGCTGTTATGCTATTCGTTTATGTTCATCATCCCATTTTTCTAAGGCTTCAGCCATTACAAGGATTTTACCCATCTCTTTGTCGTTGACACTGATTGCAGCCATAAGCTGTTGGGGCGTAACCCTCAAGTGTTTCTCCCAAAGCACGAAGAATGCGTTCGATACAAGCAAGAACTCGCTTCCATAAGGTGAGCGCCATAAGGTCGTCTTCCATATCCGAAAAGAGTTCGCCCATGGTCTGGTATTCCCCGAAACGCTTTTTCCAAAGTCATGACGGTATAGGTAGAGTAGCACAGCGTTGCGTCGGCTATCTGACCGTTGAAGTCGCAACCTTGATAACCTCCCAATCCGAGATACTGCTTAGTTTCCTTGTTCATCACCTCTATGTTCCATCTGATTTGATACACTTCAAAGGCTTTTTACGAAAAGACATCGTCGTATCCGTGGTGAGCAAGACGTTCCATGCGGAGTTTCTGCCGTACTTGATGAGAAAGATTCTAACAGGTGTATCTCCCAAGTTGCCGTTAAGCCGGATATATCTGCATCTATACTTACGACAGACCTTTCCTCGCTTTCGCGCTCATAGGCGGCAATGAGTTCCGCTGCATTTTTTTCTTCCTGCCCGATACGGTGTATTTCGTCTTTCCCAACTTTGCAAGTCCCACAAAGTGCATCGCACCTTTACCTATGCTTCTGACACACGCCATAAGTTGCTCGCAAGTGAACCAACTGTCGGTTATCACATACTTGGCATGTAACCCCCATCTTCCAGCCACGGCGAAGCATATCCACAGCGACTTCCATCTTAGGCTTCTTACACTCTTGAAAGCGCTCATAATCAGGACTGCCATTATTCCTCTTGGCATGATATGCCTTTCGGCGTTGCTGTTTTGTCAGCCCACAGTCGCCTTGTTTGCCCTTTTCCTGATGCAGTGAGAAGTCAAAAGGTATGGTCGTCTTGCCGTCAAAGAAGGCACAAAGTAACAGCTTGTAGCCCAATACGCACTTGCCTTTCACATGATCGAAGACACGGCTGACTCCCTCCATTCTCACGCCACTTTTTCTCAAGCACGGTGTCATCAATAATGAAACATGTCGTGGTGTCGGGGCGAGGAGCTTCACCATACTTCCGCAACAGGCACATATAACGCAGGGCAAAGTGATTCATTAAACGTCTCCAGTCCATTGATGGGCGAATCATCATGCGATAGAAACAGTTTTTGCCATGGTTTGAAAGCTCGTATATCTTATGCTTACATATGCTGTGGATACTATCACCCACTATGCGGAAGAGGCAAAAGGGAAAGGATTAACTCAGAAGCGGAAACTCCGTCCTGTTTCTCCAATGACAGTTGGGATAACAGGCGACCGATACCAAACTTGCCAAAAAGATGAAATAAATCATCACTCATTCGATTTTTTTAACACTCAGGAGTTTGGATAACTCAGATATTTTCTCTATTTTTGCTTCCATAACAGTTTTGTTGTTTTGCCTTTGAAATCAGTTGTTTATCGATTACTAATTTACAAAGAAAATTCGACAAACTGTTATTTTTCCATCTATTTATTAGGGTGGGAAACTTTAGTTATATATATGATGCAAATTTAGTAAAAATATTCAAAAACAAGTTATTACAACATTTATGACACATTTTACACATAATTAACGGTGGGGAGAGAGTACGCCACACGGAGAAAAGGAGAGTACGAAGGCTGATCGATTTCTTTATTTTCTCACAGATAGCACAGAAGAACAGAGTCCATAGGACGCACAGAAACCTAAAGGTTATAGATGACACAGAACATTAAAACAGAAATCCTGCACAAGCAACTCGTTTACTTGCTAACTTTTATTGTCAGTCCAAAAACTTTGAATAATTTTCATCTCTCTTATTTTATTTCTTAATATCCGGCAGGCGATTCATTTCGCTGTTATTGATATTTACATCCGTTCGTTTGGCTTTATGCTTTCCAAAATTATACGTTAACCCTACACGTAACGAAGTATTGTCATTATCTATGTTATTTCTGAACATATAATCGTTGTATGCCACTCGGTTATGAGCTTTGGTACCTCCAAAGATATCCTGCGCCAGAACATTCAGCAAGAGCTTATTCTTTAGGAGATTGATTTTGCAGCCCAAACCTAAGCAATCGATATTCCCAGTATGAAAAGATTCTTCCACTCCCGGAAATACATGATAATAATTTGCAAAAATGGTCATAGCCTTGTAGCGATAACTAAGATTTGCAGAGAGAGTCGTGTTCAAGCTCTTCAAATCCGAATCATCCAGTTCTTCTGCCATAGACTTGGCCTTCAGATAGTACATAGAAGCACTTGTATACAAGTTGAATTTACCCCACGAGAAATTATAACTAACATCTCCGCCGTAGGTGTTTATGGTTAGGCAGTTCTTGGGATAGTACTTGGTATATAAATCATCAACCACTTGTCTCAGGCTCTGTATGGCGTCAGAAGTGTGATAGTAGTACAAATCTACATTAAGGTTTCCCTTAAAGACATAGTTAAACTCTAAATTATCCATGATGGACGGAACAAAGCCTGTCGTTTCCTTCCGAGTAAGAATAAAGTGTCGCTATAAACCTTTGTGGGATCCATATTGTTCATACTTGGTCGGTTGATTCGCTTGCTATATCCTAAAGAGAAGGAATGGTCGTCGGAAGGATTATAGGAAAAACTCTGCGAACGGAAACCAATGATGATATTTATTGGAAACGGTTAAACCGCCAAGCGTTATCCCATTATTGCTTGTATGCTCATAGCGCAACCCTGCCTTGGCATAAAAAGGACCAAAGTTCCGGTGAACATCTGCATAGAGGGCCGTTATTGTTTCTTTGAACAAGAAACCATTGCTGCCTCCGTAATCCGAAATGTTGTTCGTTCTGAAATGGAGTACTTGCCACCCACCCTCAAAGTTCAGCCACGTAAAGGGAAGGTTTAAGTCTGCGCTGAGAGTATTCACCACATTGCTGTAATTGTCCCAACTGCTCGAAAAGAGGTGAGCTGAGCCAGAATCATACACCTCGTTGACATCATCGCTTAAATGAATGTAATTATAATTCAGCGTTAGCTTCTTACCTATGCTGTCCAGCTTCCATTCCACATAAGGGGAAATCGTTTCCAAACGATACTTGTCGTGAGTCTGCTCCGAATAGGTGTTCGACGGATAAGAACCATCACTGAAGTTCATTTCGCCCTTGTGAAAGCCCTTATTACGAGAACGATTGAGAGTGGAAAAGAATCCTATTTTTACATGCCCTATTTGATAGCTGCTATTAAGATTCTGGCTCAATATGTCATAGCGGTTAAGAGTATAATCGTTCGTAACACGTGTGTATGTCGGATAGATGTAAGAGCTTTTCATCTTCTGAGGGCGTTTTTCGTTGGAGTTGTCGACTTTGTACTCTACCGAAAAATTACCTGATGAGAACGACAAGTCAGCTCCCTCCTCGGCTGCAAAATGAGTGCGTTGTGTCAGCAAGGTGTGAATTTTTCCATCAAAACCTACCGGCTTGCTTTTTAGGATAATGTTCAGCACTCCGCTGTTACCCGCAGCATCAAATCTGGCAGAAGGATTTGTAATGAGTTCTATTTTACTAATGTTCTCAGAGGGTAACGTACGCAAATACATATCCAAATCCTTTCCCTCCAAATTAACCCTGTGTCCGTCCACCAATACAAGAACATTGCTCTTTCCTATTATCTTTATCTCCTCGCTTGTCGGGTCTATGCGAGGGATATTATGAAGTAAATCGCGTGTACTGAACCCCTGGGCAAAAGGACTGTTCTGAACTAAATATACAAGTTTTCCGGCTTTCTGACTAAGCATTCTGCGCTGAGAGGTAACCGTAACCTCCTTCATTGTGTATTTCTTTATTTCTAAAGGAATATCACCCAAATCGGTGTCGGCTTGCACATCGAGGGTGTCGGTCTTAAGAATATCGCCCAACTGTCGGTATCTGAACACATACTTGCCCGAAGAAAGCGAAAGAGCAAACCTGCCTTCTTCATCCGATAAGCTGCTGGAAGTGACATCCCCGCCAAGAGGGCTTACTAATATCTCAGCGACATCCAAAGGAGTAGTCCTGTCGACCTTCTCCACCAGCCTCCCCTTCAGCTGCCATTGCTGGGCATACATAGGCTGGCTCGATAGTAAAAGAAATATAAAACTTATAGGTGTGAACTGCAAAATTGAATGTAAAGATTTTACCATTATCATATTACATAGTATTTTTATATTAGGTTCATAAAGCATATATTATACTAAGGTACAAAAGTAGTAAAAAAATATTGAAAGAACAATCTATTACTGTTTTTACGTCATTTTTTATGTTGAGTTGATGATTTTATGAGTGCTGAGTTTACAAGTTGTTTGTAGACAGGGTAATAGAAAGACAGAGTAACATAAGAACGTTTTTGTGACGAGTTTTTGAGTGCACAGGTCAGCAAGTAGACAAGCAACTCGTTAACTTGTCCACCCGCAAATTTGTTACTCAAACGAACTTTGTTCATCTGTTACTTTGGCTTTTATATACTCTGTCTACAAGCAACTGGTTAACTTCTCCACATTATTAACGAGGTTTTAGGTATTTTTAAAGCTCTTTCAACCACACCCCATCTTTCTTAAGATAAACGATTGGCTCTACATCAAATTTAAAACCCTCAATGGGGGTACGTTCCTCCCAAATGTCAGTTACTTCTTCAATAAACTTTTGTATGGGATTTCTATATAATGATCTCCATTATCTAAAAATCCTAATAAGCATGTCTGAGTTTCCAAATCTGGGAATAGGATGATATTACCATCTGACACAACCGTATTCGGAGTATATTTTTCCTCCTTGATATTTACAATAACAATATTTATAGAATGCAGAATACTCATAACTACGTCCATACGGAATATATAGCTTATAATAACTACCTTCTTTCCTAAACCCTAATTTTTAAAAAGAAATCATTTTTAGTAAAAATCTTCCAATAAAGAGGGTATCAAACTCCTGGCTAAAATTCCATATTCAACCAATACCCATATATATATAATTGCCTCTCTTTAAAATAACTAACATCCTTTAAAACCATATAACAAAAATTATTTTATTGTATTAAACTTTCCATCTTTATACACTGCTCGCAGCGTTTCTCTTCCATCATTGAAAACTTCCCAAAGTTCAGCGCCATCTTCAAAATCTATCCTTTGTAACAAATTCCATTCAGGTATTCCTAATCTACCATTGTTACCAGAGGTAAATCTTATGGAAGTAAATGGATAATCCACATCTTCTGAAGTAGGGATGACAAGTATCTGTGAAGTATCTTCTTATTTAAATAGGATTACTGTTATTCATTCGCGCTTTATTTGATGTTTCTCTTATACCATGCACCATGCAGATTCTCTTCAATATATGAATTATCTTTGAACAGATAGACTAATGGTTCTACATCAAAAACAAAATCAGAAATAGGCTTTCGCTCTTCCCAAATAATTGGAGATGAAGCTATGAATTCCTCATAAGGAACTTCTATTCGGCTATCATCATGGTCATTTAGCTTAAGGTGTCTTCTCGTTTTACGTTCGTTTGGGGGATAGTATGAATAATCCATGCCATATATTCTCAACTTCATACTTGTACCCCAAGTAAATGCAATACATGCGACTTTCATAGGCGGAATAAGGATACTTCTGATCCATTTTAAGGAATAGCTTAAAATACTCTCCGCTTTTTGAGAATAACCTTGAATCAACCTCTTCTTTCGTATAGATATACCAGAACCACATATTGTCATTATTACAGTAAGTATCTAATCGTAGTTCTTTTTCCATTTTATTAAGATTCGCTTACCTACCTTTTTCTATTTTTCATCATTTTGATAACTATAAATTTTCCTTCTTTGAATACTGCATATAAGGTTTGCTTATCATCACGTGTTATCTTCCAAATTTCAGTTCCATCTTCAATAGAAACTCCAAGACCTCTTGGTATCGTAAATTCTGGAACCCCAATTCTTCCCTTTTTATTCCAGCTGTAAAACTATGTGAAGTGAAAGGAGAATCCTAATCATCAAAAGTACCACCTTTGGGGATAACAATATTTTCAGGAATATCTTTTGATTTGAATCTTATGACCACACAACTATTATTTAAAAGATGCAACTTAATGTCCTTGTTTTACTCCTCCACCAACCAAATACCATCTTTTTTAAGATAAACAATTGGCTCTACATCAAATTTGAAACCCTCTATTGGTCTGCGTTCCTCCCAAATGTCAGAAATTTCCTCTTCCATCGCCTCATATATGGGGTCATATCCGTGTCTTGGAAAATCTTTGAAATATTTCATTGCTTCTTCTAATGGACGAAGTATAAATTTGCCTTCTGAAGAATTCTCTACAAAGAAATTAAATCCCTTTATATTTAACAAAGGTTATTGTATTAAAGGCGCTTGAAATATCTTTTTTGAAACATATTTATAGCTTATTATATTATTATGTTGCAAGAAACCTATTTTTGCTCAACTTTTCATATTAGCACTTTCTATCTATTAATTCAAACATATCAGGATTATCTGTTTTTATAAAAATAATACTCTTGTGATAGATAGATAGCAAAAATTTCCTCGTTTGTACGTTCTCATAAAAATTACTTTATAGATATAAATTTATTTTTCTTTCTTGCTAAATATTACTTTTTAATATCTCTCTGCCATCGCTAAAAACTTCATACAACTCTGCTCCATCGTATAGCTCGGCATAAAATTGGTTTCTAAATTTAAATTTGGCAAAAAGTCAAGTACCAAGTGCGAATTTACTTAATCTTTTTGTTAAAAACAAATTCTGGGGGTCTACATTTCAACTTTTATCTTTATCATGTGATTTCGATACTTCAATTGGTAACATGGTAAGTGGACAAGTCAACGAGTGGACGAGTGAACAAGTTGCTTGTAGATAGGGGTAAAATAAAGACAGAGTAACATGGTAAGTGGACAAGTCAACGAGTGGACAAGTTAACAAGTTGCTTGTAGACAGGGTAAATAAAAGACAGAGTAACATGGTAAGTAGACAAGTCAACGAGTGGACGAGTGAACAAGTTGCTTGTAGACAGGGTAAATAAAAGACAGAGTAACATGGTAAGTGGACAAGTCAACGAGTAGACGAGGTCAACCAGTTGCTTGTAGATAGGGTAAAATAAAAGACAGAATAACATGGTAAGTGGACAAGTCAACGAGTGGACAAGTCAACAAGTTGCTTGTAGACAGGGTAAATAAAAGACAGAGTAACATGGTAAGTAGACGAGTGGACAAGTGAACAAGTTGCTTGCGAAGCCAAAAAAACCGTCCTGTTTCTCCAATGATAGGCGAGATAACAGGTGACCAATACAAACTTGCCAAAAAGATGAAATAAATCATCACTCATTCGAGTTTTAACACTCAAAAGTTTGGATAACTCACTTATTTTCTCTATTTTTGTTTCTATAACAGTTTTGTTGTCTTGTCTTTAAAATCAGTTGTTTGGCGATTACTAATTTACAAAGAAAATTCGACAAACTGTTATTTTTTCTATCTATTTATTAGGGTGGGAAACTTTGAGTTATAAATATTCGATGAGACAATGAATCTAAAGAAAATATTAAAGGAAGAAGCTACTTGGGATTTCTTGGCCTTAGCGGGTCTGTGGATACTACTCTATATGGGATCGAATGTCATTATAGATACGTATTTCTATATGATATCATTAAACATTTTTGATTTTTCTGTTTTCTTATATAATACTTAGGGATAAAGATGCATTACTACTCTTATGTTGTAGGTTGTGCGTTTTTTGCTGTCTGGTTTGTCTTTTATAGTATATGCGATTTGAAAAGCAGAAGTTTGAAAGGTTATATGACCAAACAACTTCCAGTATTGTATTATATTCCAACGGGTTCTGGAGGGAGGTCGTCCAGTAGTGGATTTAGAATAGAATGTAAAGGAGGTAAGATAAAAATCCCAACATCTCATGAATCAGATAGCCTGTATCAGATTTACGGGGACTCGGTTATCAATCATATCGTAGTACGATTTTTGCTAAAGGAACCTTTTCCTGATGTATATTATGTAGATAGCGCACAAATAACTTATAAGTAAGTTAGTTCTTTTCTAAAACTACATATGGATTTTTAAGATATAAAGAATAAAATTATCATGAGTATGAAGCACCTTTTATTCTTAGTGTTATTCGTTTGTTTTTCGTGTATAGAGCCTAACGTAAAAGACATGTTAGGAGATGATTTTAGGTTGTATAAACATACGCCTGCATGGTCTTTAGCAAAGGCTGTTGAGATGAAGATACTACAGAGATTTCGAAACAAGTTTTTACAGATGCATATTCCTGTAGATTATCGAGATCCAAAGTACAAACAGACTCTTTTGATGTTAGCAACACGTACTAATAAAATAGAATCCGTTGAGAAATTATTAGAGTTAGGAGCTAATCCTAATGCACATAATGACTCCACTAAATACTTTGGACAAAGTGCAGTCTTATTAGCTTGTCGCTTTACTGGACCCTCAAGTAAAATACTTGCTTTATTACTGAAGTATGGAGGAGACCCAAATTCAACAGCTTGTGGAGTTCAGGAGGATGGTTTAGGAGAGATTGTACCAATGAGAGAATTTGCTTTAAGTGCTGCTGTGTTTTCCTCCTTTGAGAAGGTTAAATTATTAGTTGATGCAGGAGCAAACATTAATTATGCAACATCTACTGAAAATTGCGCAATAGAAAATTGTATGATTCATGGCAGGATGGATATTATGTTATATCTTCTACAAAAAGGAGCAGACTATCGCAGAAAGTTTACAGAAATAGACATAGATAAGCCTGATTACCCTACTTTTGAAGTAGACATTCTATATAAACTACGCAAATGCGTATACCCAATTGGTTCAAAGGCGTACAATGAGAAAATGAAAGTTGTTTATTTCTTGAAGAAAAAGGGATTAGATTATTGAAATCACCAATACCAAGTGGAATGTATGGGGTTATAATGCGTGAGATAGCCCCTAAAAATAAAGCAGACTTCGATTATTATATAAAGCATTATTAAATTGAGTCTCTTTACGGTAATGATTTTGATTCAAACATATAATAAAAAGAAATGAACATTGATATTATCGATTATGATACATATAAAAAGATTAAATTATGATTCAGTATTCAAAGACTATCATAATGATTCTTATCGAATATATGGGAAGATAGTGGAAGGCGATTCCTATGCGAAAAATTGCTTGGTCAAGTGACCCTATTACAGCCTCAGTTCATAGAAGTATTCCCAAAGATATTTGCTATAGGTATCGATCGAGATTTTTGCTATCTATGATTTTGACTTGAAACGTAGAATAATGTATTTAGACTTAGGCTTTCTTTTTGTGAAATGGCTATATTTGAAAAGAAAATACTTATTGCTACTGAGTTAGAAGTTATCGTTATAGATACACAGCAATATAAAGTTATAGATACGATTCCCATTGCAGATACATACGATAAAATGAAAAATTAATTGTGGTGAAGTTGAAATCTATTGTATGGATCGTTCTTTTGAAAAATGCCACATTGGCAATAAATAAGGTTCTTCCGAAATATGGAGGATAAATTGAGCCTAATACATATAAAAGTCACACAGAGGGGGAGAACACAGAGGTGAAAAGCAGACAATCTCACGGAGGTGCCGAAGGCACAAAGAGCGACAGAGCCGTAGTGTACGTGTTGCTGATAGCTTTGCTAATAAAACAAACTAAACGTTTTAAGAAATCTTGCAAACCACTGCTTTGTAATAAAGTAGACAAAATATTAATAAAACTCGCAAAACATCCTCTGTTCCTCCACGCACCAACGGTGCCTCTGTGCCTAACGATTGCAACGATATAAAACCTCTGTGTTCTCCTTTGCTCTGTGTGACGTTTCTTCAAAGTTCTAATCTCAAACGGTATCACTCCAAATTGCTGAAGAACCTATATTCATTCCTATTAGTTATTTATGCGTAAAAACGCAGTCTTTGCGACTACAAAGATATGGATATTTTCTCACAACATCAAGATTCTATTCGTTTTTTCTGCGTAAATACGCATTAATCAATAAATAGGAAAAAGCATTATATGTATAGTGTGGAAACTATCTGATTGACTTTCTGTTGCTCCGTTTCACAGTCTTGTCCGCCATGTATCTTTTCCATAATGATTCTGACGAGCTGAGCTATCTCCTCTTGCTGCTGTGACGAGTTTTTGAGTGCACAGATCAGCAAGTAGACAAGCAACTGGTTCACTTGTCCACTGGTTCACTTGTCCACTTACCATGTTACTTTGTCTTTCTATTATCCTGTCTTTCTTAGCAAGCAACTCGTTCACTTGTCAACTAAATGCGCTCATAAGTGGTGTCAATACGCTTTCCTGCAACGCTTTTTCTGTCAATAGCGGGGCGCATCTCGTCACCTATGATTTTAAATGATGGGGTAAGACAAAGGATATAGACTCTACCGTTTATAAAATATGGAACAGCATACAAGGGTGCCTCGCATTCTTCAATCATGAAATACTCCTTGTCGAAGGGAGTAAAACTCCATCCTGCTTCTGCTGACTCCAAGGCAATGATTGTTACTACTTCTTTTCGTAGGCTGTCTTTAAGCAATCTCACCTCCTTTGTTGTAATCGAAAGAGGATGCTTGAGCCATTTGGCATCCAAGCCTTTCACCACTGCCTTGATAAGCCATGTATTTGCTTTGTCTTTGTGGACACCTGTAAAAGCCTTTACCCATCCATCGTAGTTTATAAGTGTTCTCTACAGATATAATGCTGTAAGTTGGTGTAGCCTCCTGCCCTTTGGCGTTTTGTTGCAGTTGCTTATTCCGATTTTGTAGTGTATTATCTTTTGCCGACGATGATACTGTTTGCGCTGTACAATTACAAAGTATGCAAACCAGAGCTGCGAAATACAATGCTAATCTCTTCATATTACTGTTATATTTTAAACCTATACCGATTTGACATTGGAGTAATAGAAGGCTTTGGAGCTGCCTCAATCTCTATATATAACTTTCCTTCTTTTATCAATCTGTGAATAACTTTCGTCGCTCGACAAATATCCTCCTATTCCCGATACTTTCTTGATATCTTCCTTAAATTCGGAAAAATCTCCAATAATCTCAACACATCCAGCACTTCCCCACCCACTATCCTCCAAGGTAGGAGGACCGCTATGAATAAGAAAACTATTCTGGATTTGGATTGCACCTTTATGAGGAGAATAACTGTTTCTCGTTCCGTATGTCGCATCGTAATATGATACCTTAAAGCGTTCTTTACCATCACTCAGCCCTGCAACCGTCCACTTTCGCAACCTATAATGGGGAGAGGGTAAGGCTGGGTCGTTCCAATAAGGCATGAATCTTAAGCATTTCCATCTGCGCTCAATAGACGGAGTGCTAATATTGATAATATTAATGTAATAAACGGGAACAGCATATAACTCCCCCAGCCATCATTGTCATAGTCATTGTCAGGATAAGATTTTTGCTAAATAACTATCGCCTGTCTGCTCTCCTGTTATTCTAATAAGTACTTCATTCTTCATAAGTTATTGGTGTTAAATTATTATTTAAGCGTAAAGATAGTCTTTCTCTTGCATACAAAAATATTTTTTTGTGCATTAATTATTCTTAATTGTCTGTTTTTGAGGATTTGAAAAAGAATGCTAACAGTGATACTTTTTACACACTAAAAACATCTATATTAGCCGATAATATCCCACTTCTCTATATTCTTGCGGTACACATCTCGCATATACCCATAGAAAAACGTATGGATACTATACTCCCATAACTTCTGTAAGAAAATAAACTCAATTATGATTATCCCCAAATTTCAAGGCTCAAAAATTCATTATAAAAATTTCAAGTAAAAAGACCTAAAATTAATGGAAAAACACGTGTAAAAAGTAAGTTTACAACTAACTGAAAATCAATCCATTGTAAAACAGCAAAAGTAAAAGATGCTTTATTGGACTTCAAAAGGGCGTTAATAAGCGTCTTAAAGGGCATCTTTAGCAAGCCAAAAGGGCGTCTTTGAGAAGCTAAAAAGACCATATGTTGAAACACAGTATGTAGAAAATTATTTACAAACAAACGCCCTCCAAAACCTCCCCCTCTCTGTGTGACTTTTTATAAATAGTAGAGCTTACTTTATCACTCCATATTTCGGAAGAACTTGATGCTATCTTCCCATATCATGAGGGATTGGCAGTTGTGGCAGTGGGATAGCATCGCTAATTATCGTCAGGTTAAGAATAATAAGGTCCTTGTCTTGAAGGATGATGTAAGTGGAAGGCTCTCCAACTCAGCGGTCGCTGACCAAAGGAAATAATGAGGAGAGGGTGTGTGAATTTTGGTAAATTATAATCATTTATCGACAGATAGTTGTTAAGATTACTCTTAAAGGTAAAAAATATTCTCATTTCCGTGGAAAAGTAGTAATTTTGTAGCCGATAAATCCATGTTAGACAAACTTGCTATCAATACTCGTTGAGGAAATGAAACGTTTTAAGGAATTATTTCTTATACCGATACTATTCGTATGTCTTTGTTGTCAGGCAAAGGCATCTGCTGTATTGCAAGATAGCATACAGCTTGCGGACTCAATAAAAACGGTTGATAGTTTAAGCCTTGTTGCTGACACAGGTTTAGTTCCCTCTATAAAATATGTTCCTGCAGAAGGAGAGGAAAAGTCTTGTAACGCTTCGAAACCGCATTTTGATAGGATTATATATACTTGTGCACCACTTATTATAAACGGTCTTATCATGAAAGGGCAGAGTAGGCAATTTCGTGGTTTGCGAAATGACTATATACCAAGATTTGATAGGAGTTTAGATAACTACACAGTATCTCCTCTGCCGTTATGCTTGGCTTAAAGGTTAGTGGCGTGAAAGGTAGAAGTAGCTGGGGGCGTATGCTTGCCTCTGATGCTATGTCGGTAGCGTTGATGGCAGGTATTGTTAATTCGTTAAAATATTCTGCTCAAGTAGAGCGTCCAGATGGTACGGACCTACGCTCTTTCCCTTCTGGGCACACTGCGACAGCCTTTATGACTGCTACCATGCTGAATAAGGAGTATGGCTATCGGAGTCCGTGGATAGGTGTCGGCGCTTACACAGTGGCAGCTGCGACAGGTTTAATGCGTATGGCAAACAATAAGCATTGGCTGAGCGACGTACTGACCGGGGCAGGCGTAGGTATTGTGGCTACAGAATTAGGCTATTATTTTACGGATTTGATATTTAAGGAGCATGGGTTAAGAAAGGCTGATGTAGAGGAAAAGTTTGATAAGCTACAGAAGCCGTCATACGTTGGTCTTAATTTCTTATTAATGAGCCGTTAGGTAAGTATCTCAATGGGAAAAGCTCAAAAGTTAAGGTGTCGCGTGGATGTACCTCAGCTGTTGAGGGAGCCTACTTCTTTAATCCCTATATTGGTGTTGGTGGGCGGTTCTCTGTGACCCGTACGTCAGTCATCGTAGACAATGTCAAGGCTGAAGATAATGTCTTCGATACGTGGAAGTTAGGTGGAGGTGCTTATTTCTCTTATCCGTTATCAGAGCGTTGGCTTCTCGGTAGTAAACTCTTGGTTTCATCTGTGTTTTATCCCGACATAAAGTTAACGGACGATTTAATTGATTCTCATCATGGAGTAGGTTTTGGAACAGGTCTTTCACTGACCTTCAGAGTTCGTCAGCATTATAATGTTCGTTTCCTTATAGACTACAATCTCTTACCTTATCGTGTGTCAGGAGTGCGCACTTGTTCTCATTCTTTAGGATTAGGCTCCTCTTTTGTCATTAGTTTTTAACCAAGAGTAACGTTAAAAACAAGTCCAGCACAAGCAACTCGTTCACCCGTAAATTTGTTACTTAAAAGAACTTTGTTCATCTGTTACTTTGTCTTTGATACAAGCAACTTGTTCACTTGTCCACTCGTTGACTTGTCTACTTACCATGTTACTTTGTCTTTTATTTACTCTGTCTACAAGCAACTGGTTCACTTGTCTACTCGTAAACTTGTCTACTCGTCTACTATCATGAATTATACCAGTAATCATAATTATGAATTTTGAATTATGAATTCTAAATTAAAAGCATTATCTTTGCACCGCTTAAATTTATTTCAGATGAATAAACAGTTTTTATTAGCTGCCTTATGGCTCAGCCCTTTGGGATTGTATGCACACAAGGCTAATGGGATTGGTGCGGTAACATGGAAAAACGAAGCACCAAAAGAAAGAATGATTCGGGGCATTGATGAGGACAAGACGCACCAGCGTTTTACGCTCAGTGGATATGTGAAAGACCGTAACGGAGAACCACTTATCAATGCAACTATCTACGACCTCACCACACGACAAGGCACGATGACGAATGCCTACGGACATTTCTCGCTCACGTTGGGCGAAGGACGACACGAAATAAGGTGTAGCTACGTAGGATATAAAACCCTTATTGAGACCATTGACCTATCTGCAAACCAAAACCATGACATCATCTTGCAAAACGAAGCACAGTTGGATGAGGTGGTTGTGACGACAGACCTGAATTCACCTCTGTTGAAAACGCAGACAGGAAAACTCTCTCTCTCACAGAAAGATATTAAAACGGAGTACGCACTGTTGAGTAGTCCGGACGTTATCAAGACCTTACAGCGAACGAGCGGTGTGGCTGACGGTATGGAACTTTTGCCAGCGGTCTCTACGTTCATGGTGGTAATGGCGACGAAAACCTCTTCTTACTCGACGGTACTCCTCTCTATCATACCAACCATGCATTAGGTCTTTTCTCCTCGTTCAATGCCGATGTTGTGAAGAATGTCGACTTCTACAAGAGCGGTTTCCCAGCACGTTATGGTGGTCGTCTGTCGAGTGTCATCGACGTTCGCACGGCTGATGGCGACCTTTATAAGACCCACGGCAGCTATCGTATCGGCTTACTCGATGGTGCCTTCCATATCAGGGGACCCTATTAGAAAGGGAAAAACATCCCTATAACTTCGGTTTGCGTCGTAGCTGGATGGACCTCCTCACGCGTCCCTGCCTTTTGCAATAATGAACCACAAGAGCGACAATGAGGATAAGTTGAGTATGTCGTATTTCTTCCATGACTTAAACTTCAAGTTGACCAATATCTTCAACGAACGTTCGCGAATGTCGCTGAGTGTCTACTCTGGTGAGGACCGATTGGACGCAAAAAGACGAGTGGCACAGTAACAATAGCAGTGGTTATAACGACGTGACATCTATGTGAATCGCTTCCACTGGGGTAACTTCAATGCTGCCTTAGACTGGAACTACCAATTCTCGCCGAAGCTCTTTGCTAACTTCACAGCCGTCTATACGCACAATCGCTCAACGGTTAGCAGCTCAGACGAGTGGAGATTTACACGCCCTGGAGAGAAAGAACAGCTGACGTTGACCTCTCATGGTTATCGTTCATCTATTGATGACATTGGCTATCGAGCAGCTTTCGACTTCCGCCCAAGCCCTCGTCACCACATTCGCTTTGGTCAGGACTATACCTATCATCGCTTCCAGCCACAGACTTACAACCGTTTTGATAACTATCAAGCCAATAGTGAGGCAAAGGCTGACACGATTGAGACCCACAGTTATAATAAGAATTTGGCACATCAGCTGACCTTCTATGCCGAAGACGAGATGACACTCAACGAGAAATGGAGCCTCAACGGGGGTGTGAATGCCGATGTCTTCCATATTAGCGGTAAGACCTTCGCAACGCTGAGTCCACGTCTTTCGATGAAGTTCCAGCCAACGGAGCGCCTGTCTCTTAAGGCAAGCTACACGCTGATGAGCCAGTTTGTACACAAGATTGCCAACTCCTTCCTCGATCTTCCAACCGACTACTGGGTGCCAACGACGGCTCGACTACACCCGATGCGCTCTTGGCAGGTGGCTGCAGGAGCTTATATGAAACCTAACAAGCACTGGTTGCTCTCGTTGGAGGCTTACTACAAGCGTTCAAGTCATATCCTACAGTATTCAAGTTGGGCTGGATTGGAACCACCAGCAGCCAACTGGGACTATATGGTTATGGAGGGTGATGGTCGCTCTTACGGTATTGAATTGGATGCTGATTACAACGTTTCCAACCTCACACTACATGGTTCTTACACGCTCTCATGGACTGAGAAGAAGTTTGATGACTTCTACGATGGTTGGTATTATGATAAGTTTGACAACCGTCATAAGCTCACCCTCACCGGAAGATGGAACATCACAAAGAAGATTGCAGCCTTTGCAGCATGGACATTCCGCACGGGTAACCGCATGACAATCCCCTACTCAGTATATCGGATTGCCTGACGTTTCCAGCGCAGGAGCAGGGAGGATTGACCTTTAATTCATCTGAAGACAACACGTTGAACTTTGCTTACGAAAAGCCTAACAACGTTATCTTGCCGGCTTATCACCGTCTTGACATCGGCTTCGACTTCCATCATACCACCAAGAAGGGCATGAGCGCATCTGGAACCTCAGTTTTCTACAATGCTTATTGCCACCTGAACTCACTCTGGGTACGTGTGAAAATCGACGGCAGCAACCAGATGAAGATAAGGAACATAGCGTTCATCCCTGTGATTCCATCGTTCAGTTACACATTTAAATTCTAAGTTCCGAACATGAAAAAGATATTTTTCCTCCTCTTCCTTGCCCTATCGGTGATGAGCTGCAAGGATGATTTCAGTGTCAGCAACCTGCCTGATGCAAAGCCAAAGTTGGTTGTCTATTGTATGCCTTCTACTTCCGACACCACTTATATCACGGTGTCACGTAGCATACCTTTGAAACAATATAACACAACAGAGAAGAATGTGATGATTGATGATGCAGTAATCAGCTATCAATTGAACGGACAGACGAGGACGGTGACTGCCTTGGGCAATGGTCGCTATCGTGTCGTTGGACAGCAGAAGGCGGGCGATAAGGTGCAGTTGCGTGTTGAAGCGCAGGGCTTAGAGGCTGTCGAGTCATCTACGGAGATTCCACAACCAATTGGTATCAGCAATATTACCACACGTATGGTACGTATGAAGAGAGACCCTTCGGCAAACGTAGAAGACTTCCTGCAGCTGCAAGCCACCTTCACCGACCCTGCCCAGACACACGATTATTATGCTGTGCGTGTCAAGAGTAAGAAGTTGCGCTACCTTTATGTTGCCTGTTTTAAGAATATGGGTGGCTATATGCAGGAGGTGATGAGCTACTATTCTTACGCTGACTATATGGAGGGACGTAAGAGCAACAGCTATGATAGTGTGGCTGTAAGATACGACTTGGTAACTGAGTATATACCTATCTCAACGGCAAGTGAACCGCTTCTGAACCCATTGTCAGACATTGACGATGATTTCGACTTCAGTAGTGACTTCTATAAGCAGTTCTATGTCTTCGATGATGCGACAATCAATGGCAAGACTTACACTTCGTCTGAACGTTGAGCCTTACACTGGTATAAGAGATGAGACCAAAGCGTCTTTGGCAGAGCTCAAGACAAAGTATGGTATAGAGGAAGGATTACAGTTAGAGTTCTATCACATCGCCCCAGCCTACTACCGTTTCCTACAGGCTTTGAACGATGTATCGAACAATTCCCTTGCTCAAGCGGGCCTCTCTACTATCCGTACCACCTACAGCAATATGCTGAATGGTATGGGAATCTGTGCTGGGTTTAATATGGACGTCACAAAACACTAAGCAGCCAAAGCACCAACTGGCCCAGCCAGCACCAACCGGCCCCTCCCCTTACCCCTCCCCCAAAGGGAGGGGCGTAATCTCGAGATACCCTTACGGCATAGAAAACATTTAAGTTAATAGCTATAAAAACATAGCAAGACACTCAACTGTTTATTCTATTATCATCCTCGCACACAAAAAAGCACTTCATTTTAAGACTCCGACCGCAGATGAGGATTCGAAAAAACATTACATAAGTTCTGATAAAACATCTATAAATCACGGTAAAAACACATATTAAAAGTAGGTTTATAACTAAAAGGAAATCAGTTAGTTATAAAGCAGCATAAGAAAAGGTGTAATTAGACTCCAAAAGGGCGTTAGTAAGCCTGCAAAAGGGCACCTATTGCAAGCCAATTAGGCGTGAAAAATAAACTAAAAAGAGTATGTTTTGGAAAAGGGTTTGAAAAAAATTAGACAAAAAATAAGCAAGTCCAAGCCTCAAAACTAACCAGTCCTTCTCTCATTACTTCCCTTTAGTAAATGACCGTTGGTTCGAAGAGGAGATAGGGAGAGAGGCTCGGAAGGGGTATCTCGTAATTACGCCCCTCCCTTTGGGGGAGGGGTAAGGGAGGGCCAGTTGCTTGGGTCAGTTGCTTTGGGACAGTGGCTTGGGGCCAGTTGTTGGGGGGTGAGGCTCCTTTTTCTAAAACTCCACCATCACCCTACCATTTATCTGTCGTCCAGTGAGGTAGTTTGGCACGGCATATTGCTGTCCGGCGATGTCTGTCACCCAATAATACGAGTTGACGTTATTGATACCAAAGAGGTTCAGACAGTCCAAACCGAGCCAGATATTCTTAAAGATTGTGTTGCGATGGCCATCGTTGTTGTCTAATAGGCGGTAGCTCATACCGATGTCGGCACGCTTGTAAGCTGGGGCGCGGAAGGTGTTATTCTCCAATTCCTTGTGTGGAGCAGAGAATGGAAGACCGTCTGCATAAGCCAATTTCAGAGACATACGCCAACGCGTCGTACCCGGGAAGAAGTCCGTGAAATAGAGGTTGAGTGCATAACGCTGGTCGGTTGGGAGCGGAATACTCTTACCATTCAACTTCATACTCGTGTTCATCACACTCAGCGTCAGCCATGAATCAGCACCCGGAACGAACTCACCAAAGAGTTTAAGGTCGAGACCTGTGGCATGTCCTGTGGCTGTATTCTCACCGTAATACGTCACTTTCACATTGTCAACTGAGTAAGGAACGAGGTGTGAGAGTGCCTTATAATAAGCCTCCGCAGTGAACTTAAACGGACGACCCAACATCTCGAAGCGATAGGTCATACCTGCCAATGCGTGGATAGACTGCTGTGCGCGAATCTTCTGATTGAGCGTTGCGTAGGTGACACCATTGACGATTGACGTGTCGCGAAGCTCCTTATAGAATGGTGCCTGATAGTAGATACCACCTGCAATGCGGAAACTAAGGTTGCGATTTCTACCCGGTGTGATGGTCAGCGATGCACGTGGAGAGAACAGACTCTCACCATTGAAGTCCCAATGTGCAAAGCGAACGCCATAATTCAGTGTGAAAAGCGTTGGCACAGAGTCGCGTGTCTGGAAGTTCCATGTGTCCTGCAAGTAGCTTTCAAAGCGTTTCGCCTTGAGTTCGTTACGAGCACGAAGCGAGTAAATCATCTTCAAGTCACGCCCCGTATGCGGAACGTTATAACCCGCTGAATCACGGTATTCGTATTCGGCAGAGTTCTCCTTGATACGCTCAAGTTTATAGGTCACTGCGCCCTCAATCTTGTGTTTGCCAGCCCGATGCTGCATCATCAGCTTCAAACTCTTCACGTCAGCGTTGAGGTAGTCGCGAGAATGCTGCATATACGTACCCACACCGAGGTTTTCCGACGTCTCCGTCTGTGTCAGCCAGTACTGTCCTTGAATGTCATAACGCTCCTGCTCCTTCGTTGTGAAAGCCGATGCGAGGAGGGAGAGGTCGGTGCGTGAACTCAAATGGCGTGTGATAGCCAACGAACCAAAGAAGGTTCGGAAGAGGTCTTTCTCCTGTCCATCGAAGTAGGCGCGGAACTTCTTCACGTTCTGCAGCGTACCGAAGTTTGTCTCACGGTCTTCTGGCTCGAAGTTATAACGGTTGTCAGAGATGTTACCGATGAAGTCTACCTGCCAACGTTTGTTGGGTTGCCATGAGAGATAAGTCTGATAATCAAGGAATGACGGACGATATTCGCCCTTTGTCTGGAGTGATCCGAGGAGGTAACGATTGGTTTTATAACGCACACCATTGGTCCACGTCAACTTCTTCGTAGCCAATCCGAGGTAGGCACTGGCACCTAAAAGTGAGGCAGAGATAGATGCTTCCGTCTTCTTTGGGCGTTTATAGGTGATGTCTAAGGCTGAACTCATCTTGTCTCCATATTTCGCTTCGAATCCACCAGTTGAGAAACCAACGCTCTCTACCATGTCGGGATTGATAATAGAGAGTCCTTCTTGCTGTCCACTTCGCACAAGGAAGGGGCGGAACACTTCTATATTATTGATATACACAGAGTTCTCATCGAAGGTACCACCACGCACATTATATTGTGAGGATAGCTCCGAGTGGGTTGAAACACCCGCCTGAGTCTGTACCATTTCTTCGACAGCATTGCCCGACGTAGAGGGTCCTTGTTTAGTTTTTTGAATATCCAATTCTTCCGTTGTTCCGTGCTGTTTGGCTTTGCCCTGCACTACAACCTCCTCCAATGCGTTGTCGTCAGCAAGCTGTACGAGTAGTGTCTGCTTTCCCTTTGGGCGCACGAGAATCCTCGTCTTGGTCTTGTAGCCAATCATTGAGAAGCGCACCTTCACGGAGTCTTCACTTTGCAACTGCATATTGAACTCGCCTTTTAGGTTGGTCATCGACAGTTTTCCCTGCGTAACAACCATGACAGAAGCCAACTCGATAGGGTTGCCTTCCTTGTCGGAAACCTTCCCTTGCAGTGTGAACGATTGCGCAAATGATAACTGCGCTGTCACCATGAACAATAGTAGTAATATGTATTTCTGAATATCCTTACGTTTCATACATTATATAACGACTCTTTCACAAGTTTATTGTAAGTATCTTGCGAAATAGAATGTGTAAATATTATTGAGTATAGACTTTCAGGATACTTTTTTTCCTTCAGTGGTATTCAAAACCCAACTTTGAAAAACATTCATAATATGATAAATTCCTCCGAAAAGAAGTTATATTCTCGTTTTTAATTGCTACCTTTGTCATGTTAGATTTTTTTGTTTATTTGTTAAATTTGTATTACCACGATAGGTGAAAAACTCTGACATCTCCAAGTGTTTTTGAGAACTTTGTTTGTCAGGCACTTGTATTTCCTAAATGATTTTTACGCTACGGAATTAAGGTATAATAGAATAACATGGCAACAATTCAGATAAAAAAATCTTGGACCAATCAAAGATACTGGTCTAATCAATCTAACCGATGTGCTGCTTGTCATCGGTCGCCAGAGTTCTGGTAAAGAGTACTTTCATGAAGGTGTTATGCTTCTGCCGTTGGATAGAGAAGAAGATAATGACTTCTTTTGATAACACAATTCAGGCATATACACACAACAAGCGTTTTACCAGGGATCTGAAACAATTTTACCGTATTGATGAAATGTATTTCAAGGAGAACACCGAAATCATTTATGACGGTGATGTGGTTACTATCTCACTGACAGGTGTTGACCAGAATGCTAAAATCAACCGCAAGTTAGAGGCTTGGGAGGATAGGTATAATTCCAAACTGTCCTATATTCCGGCTGAAAGAAATCTCGTTTCTGCCGTTCAGAACATCAATGACACGTATAAAGCAAAGGAAAGGGATTCCATCTTCAATTTCATACAGGAGTGGTATGAGGCAAAGGATACTTATGGCTCTGATAACAAGTTGACTCTTTCTCTGACAGATGATTTCAAATATTACAGCGATAAAGGACTTGATTATGTGGTGCTGCCAAACGGCAAGCCTATAACTTCTTTCTATGCTTCAAGCGGTGTCCAGTCAATCATGCCTATCGATGTGATGACAGATTATATTATGGGTGTCGTAGGAAAGGTAGTTAAATTCAGTATGTCGGATTTGATGAACCGCCTCATGGAGTCGTTAGATACGGATGTGCGCAATGAAATCGTACATGGTGCCCATGAGGTCACGGAAGAGGAGTTGGCTCCAATCCGTGAGAAGATGAAATACCAGTCGGCACAACTATTCATAGAAGAGCCGGAGCAGAACCTCTATCCCGATGCGCAACGTAAACTTGTGCAGAACCTCATACGCCATCTGAAAGCTGTGAAGTCAATTGGCAAGCATCGTTCTATGGTGGTACTCACTACACATAGCCCTTACGTGCTGTCAATACTCAATGTCTTGATAGCAGATGCAGCAGCCGTCGAGAAGAAACCCGGCGACGAAAGGCTTAAAGATGTGGTTGACGAAAGTACGTTGCTTCCAACAGATGCTTTCTCGGCATATTTCATCAACAAAGATGGTGTGTTCGAGGACATCAAAGATATGGAGATACCGATGCTCTCTGGTATAAACTTGGATAGTGTCTCTGATTGGGTCGATGAGCATGTGGGTCGTATCAATGAAATATTATACGCAGAATAGTCATGGGGAAAAGTACATACGAGAACTTGACTCGTGCTGGGTATCAGGCTGAACAGTCCCTCGAAGTACGTAAAACGGTTGCCACACGGGAGCAAGGAAAGAAATACACTCTTGACATTCAAGGGAATCTGCGGTCTGCGGTCTTTCAAGTTGACGGTTACATCATAAAGACCGGTGTCAAATGTGACAAGTTGGTGATGGTACAGACATCGGCAGAGCCTGAAGAGGCATGGACACAAATATTCGTTGAGCTGAAAGGGCATGATGCCATTCATGGCATGAAACAGCTGCTTGCAACAGCAAATAATCCTACATTCGACAGCTTTAGCAATCGGCAAAGGAAAGCTCGTCTGGTAGCAACATCATTTCCTACGAACAAGGCGAATCCCAAAGTGGAGAAACTGAAGATTGAGTTTGCCAAACTGAATGTCGATTATAAGAACATTAAATCTGGTCAGACAGACTGTTTGTAATTAAGGTTAAATGAAAAAGTGGATGCGCCTCATTTGACACATCCACCTCTATAATTGAAATCTATCTTTTGTCTTTCTTAGCCTAAGTACTTCATGAGTACGCGTGCATTTCCGCTCTCACGAATCTTCTCGATAGCCTTCTCACGAATCTGGCGAACACGTTCGCGAGTAAGTCCCATCTCTGTTCCAATCTCTTCCAAACCCTTCTCTTGGCAACCGATACCGAAACACTCGGTGACAATCTTTATCTCACGATCCTTCAAAGTGTTCTGAAGAACAGCACGAAGGTCGTCTGACGATTGACTCAAAGTCTACGCCACGGTCAGTACGAGTCGTCACCTGAAGACAGCATATCGCTCATTGAATTATCATCGTCATCGCTAAATGGAGCGTCGATACTCATGTGGTGGTTGTCTGCACTCTGGCTCTGACGGATGCGAGCCTCGTCAATACCCTGTCAACTCTGCCAACTCATGGATAGAAGGACGACGGTTGTGTTGCTGCACAAACTCGTTCGTTACCTGATTAATCTTTGAGATAGCACCCACCTGATTCAGCGGAAGACGCACGATACGACTCTGCTCAGCGATAGCCTGCAGAATACTCTGACGAATCCACCAAACAGCGTATGAGATAAACTTAAAACCACGAGTCTCATCGAATTTCTCTGCTGCCTTTACCAAACCAATGTTTCCCTCGTCGATAAGGTCGGTGAGAGAGAGTCCTTGGTGCTGATACTGTTTAGCTACAGAAACGACGAAACGGAGGTTAGCCTTAATCAGTTTCTCCTTCGCACGCTCGCCCTTGCGACCGCCTTTGTGGATTTCCTGTGCCAGCTCAATCTCTTCGTCAACAGTAATCATCGGTTCACGACCAATCTCAACGAGATACTTATCCAGTGCCTCACTTGATCGGTTGGTGATACTTTTTGAAATCTTAAGTTGTCTCATGAATTGTTTACTATTTCCTCCTAAAAATATAGCTAATTTCCGTTATCCAAAATTGATACGGCGTGCAAAGGTACATATAAATATGTGAATAACCAAATCTGAACACCTTTGGTTGTGTATTTTTATGTTTTTTTATACGATTTCGCGTCGCAATCGCCTATTATTGTAGACAAAATCAATGTGTAATGCGCTAAATTCTTCCGCACGTAAGTCAGTAAACAGTGCCTTGTAATGATTTATGACATAAAAGAAAGACTCTTTTTTTCTCTCTTTAATTGATGTGCGTACGCCCCGCACATATAGTGTGTATACTTCGCACCACTGGTATTAAGCATGAATACGAAATAAATATAGGCGCATGGTCTGTTTTGTCAATTCTTGTCAGTAGGATTCATAAGCACACAAACAGAAAAAGAGGCGACTTTTTAGCGTGAGAGAAGGAAATAAGAAGAGGCTTTCAAAATATGACGTAATAAACCAAACTCCTTACAGAATAAGGCACACAGAGAAACGGAGGAAACGGAGATAAACGCAATAGCACGGAGGTGCCAGTGGCACAAAGAGCGACGGAGACGTAGCGTGCGGAATCTTAATAACTTTTGAAACAAATGCTTTGGGCATACCTCCCGAACAAAGCTTGCAAACAAACTCTGTTGCTCCCTGCACCGACAGTGTCTCCGCAACTCCTATCGCTTTGTGTCTAACAATCCTCCGTCCTCTCCGTCCCTCCGTGTGACATTACTTCAAAGTTCAAAACTTAGGCGACTGACTTATCACTCCAAATTTCTGAAGTCGCTTATTTCCAACTCTTTTCTACCAATTTAGTAACGGAGGTGATGGTCATTTCCATTCCCATCATCTTTGTTTTCACGTCCATACTGTATTCCGTAGCCCAACCACTGTTGAGGAGTTTGGTCATGGAAGTACCGTCGACATCCATCTTCGCCATACCCATCTGCTTCATTCTTTCCCAGTTAGCATCGAGCTTTGAAACCATACCTTCGTCAGCACCCGTCTGCTTCATCTTGTCTATAAAGAAGGCTTTGACATCGTCTTCGGTCATATTGCCCTTAATCTTACCAATGATATTGAGTGCGTTTGGTTCCTTGTTTACCTCGTAGGTTACAGAGGTTTTAATGCCTTGCATATTCATTTCTCCTTTGTCACCCGTCTTGAGTGTCTTACCAAAAAGAATAAAGAAAGTATTGTTTTCAACAGACTTGATGAAAGCTTCTTTGGTGAGTTGGTTGTTGACAGACATAGCCATCTTATACTTAGGCAGCGCCTTCTCCATTTCAGGTTTGGCTTTATAGAGCGAGTCAATAAGTACCATTGCTAATTTGCTGGCCTTTGTTTGGACTTCACTATAATTCAAGATGTCCTTCACCTTTCCGTTAGCATCTGTCTTTAGGAGCAATGGAATATTACCGAGGTATTGGTCCATCATGTTTATCATCTGCTGTGCAACCTCCTTATTGCCTTCCATCTTCACATTGGTTGTCGTCATTTCGATGACATAACCATCTGTAGTAGCATCTTTTACAGTAATCTTAGTTTTGCTGTTTGTCTTTATGCTTTCAGAGTTTCCAGCCATCGGAACACTGAGTTTAATATCAGCTACGCTCTCATAGGGTAGCTTGGTCGCCCTTTTGGAAGTTAGCCTTGATTAAGGTCTGGGCGTTCAACGCTGTTACAGCGAGGAGTAAAACGAAAGTTAGAAGTGATTTTTTCATAAGACAATAGTTGTTTAATTAGGATTTTTAGACTTTAGAATAAAAAGATTAACGGCTCCAGAATTTATAAGCATTCGTTGTTAGTCCTGCCTTTATAAATATCCTGAAGCCGTTAAATCTGTGTGTATTATTGACGATTAGTATGATCTTGCGATGATGACACGATACTTAGCAGGCTTGCCGCTAACCATGTCGACGCCCGGTGTCTGCTCGAACATATAAGGGACACAACGGATGGTTGCCTGCGTGTCTTCCTTAATCTTCGCCTCAGTCTCCTCAGTACCATCCCAGTGGCAGAGGAAGAAGCCGCCGTCCTTCACCTTCTCCTTGAACTCCTCATAGTTCTCGCACTCGTAGATGTGAGCATCACGGAAGTCCTTAGCCTTCTTGAAGATGTTGTCCTGAATCTCGTCGAGGAGGTTCTTGATACGCTCAACAATGCCGTCAAAGCTTACGCTCTCCTTCTCTAATGTGTCACGACGCATCACCTCGATAGTGTTGTTCTCCAAGTCACGACCACCCATAGCGAGACGTACTGGCACACCCTTCAACTCGTAGTCAGCAAACTTAAAGCCCGGACGCTTGTTGTCGGCATCGTCATACTTAACGGTGATACCCAACGCGCGGAGCTGGTCAATCACTGGCTGCAACTTGTCGGTGAGCGCCTTCAACTGCTCCTCACCCTTGAAGATTGGAACGATAACCACCTGAATAGGTGCAATCTTTGGAGGAAGAACGAGACCGTTATCGTCAGAGTGGGTCATGATGAGGCGCACCAATCAATCGGGTACTAACACCCCATGAGGGTAGCCCATACATACTCTGGCTTGTTCTCCTTATTAAGGAAGGTAACGTCGAACGACTTTGCGAAGTTCTGACCCAAGAAGTGAGAAGTACCACTCTGGAGAGCCTTACCGTCCTGCATCATCGCCTCAATCGTATAGGTATCCAACGCACCAGCAAAACGCTCAGTCTCACTCTTCACACCCTGTACGACAGGGACAGCGAGCCACTTCTCAGCGAAGTCAGCATAGACACGCAACATGGTCTGCGCCTCCTTCTCAGCCTCCTCACGTGTAGCGTGAGCCGTGTGACCCTCCTGCCAGAGGAACTCAGATGTGCGGAGGAAAGGACGCGTACGCATCTCCCAACGCATAACATTACACCACTGGTTGCACATCAATGGCAGATCGCGCCAAGAGTGAATCCAGTTTTTATAGGTATTCCAGATGATTGTCTCACTGGTAGGACGGATAATCAGCTCTTCCTCCAACTTTGCGTTAGGGTCAACCTGCACAGCATTGCCATCCTCTGTAGCCTTCAGACGATAGTGAGTAACCACGGCACACTCCTTGGCGAATCCCTTTACGTGCTCAGCCTCACGAGAGAGGAAGCTCTTAGGAATCAGCATTGGGAAGTAAGCATTCTGCACACCTGTCTCCTTAAACATCTTGTCAAGCTGTGCCTGAATCTTCTCCCAGATAGCATAGCCGTATGGCTTGATAACCATACAACCACGTACGGCAGACTGCTCAATCAAGTCTGCCTTTATTACCAAGTCATTGTACCATTGAGAGTAGTTGTCTGCTCTCTTGGTCATCTCTTTTAGTTCTTTTGCCATAAATATATTATTCTATTTTTTATTTTGCACCTTTAGGGGATTTCCCATGCTATTATAGGCATTTCCCTTTTGCGAGTATGCCTTGAAACACTAACTTTGCACACAGATACGGCTGAGAAAGTCAAGAACAAAGGGAACCCCGTTCCCACTTGCTAATACCAGCCTATCCTTTGCGAAAATAATGCAAATGAGTGCAAACGAAACTTGCTTCACTTTGCCGAGTTAGCTTTATTTTTTGCAAAAATACAAAAAAATGTTGGCAATGCGTGTCCAATGGCATATATTTGTTTAACTTTGCACGAATTAAAATGAATTAAGGTGCGGCTGAAAAGCCAAAGCCAAAAGGTAAAAGATATTAATCAATAAATACGTTTGATTATGAAGAATATGAAAATGATGGCAGCAGGAATGTGTCTCCTCACTGTCGTAAGTTGTCAGACAAAGCAAGGTACAGGTACATTAATCGGTGGCGGTGGTGGTGCAGCATTAGGCGGTATCGTCGGTCAGATTATAGGTCGTAATGGTAAGAGTACAGCTATTGGTGCAGCTATCGGTGGTGCAATAGGTGCTGGTGCTGGTGCCCTCATCGGTCGTCACATGGACAAGGTAGCACGTGAGACAGCACAGCAGTTGCCAAACGCACGTGTTGACAAGGTGACAGATGCTAATGGTTTTAGACTGTGTGAAGGTTACCTTCGACTCTGGTATCCTCTTCCCATTGAACGGTTCAAACCTCAGCGCATCAGCTAAGAACGACCTCACAAAGTTCGCTTCTTTGATGCAGCGCAACTCTAACTGTGACGTTGCTATCCAGGGTTACACTGATGCTTCTGGTAACGACAACATCAACCTCCCATTGTCACAGCGTCGTGCTGATGCGGTATCATCTTACCTCAAGAGTCGTGGTGTAAGTAGCCGTCAGATTCGTTCAGTACAGGGCTTCGGTAGTGCCAACCCTATCGAGAACAAGACTGTTAGTCAGGCTAACCGCCGTGTAGAGGTTTACCTCTATGCCATCATCTGGGATGGTTCGTCAGGCAAACAACGGTTCACTCTAATTCCATTTAATTATACTTTTTAATTATACTTTGAGGTTTGAACTTTGAACTTTGAACTTTATGATTTGAGACTACGAATTTCTCGAATGACACGAATTATTTAGCAATAAAGGATTCGCTTAATTGAGAAATTCGTAGTCTTTTACGTTAAAGTTCAATGTTCAAAGTTCAAAGTTCAATGTTTAGAAGGGTCTTATACTTTTCATTTTTTCTTAGGAATAATATTGAAGTGATAGACGGCATGTAGCATCACGTAACGGGGAATAACATTACTGTAAGTTTCTGTGATTCCTTGTGCATTCATCGTCCGTGTGACATTATTCAGTTGACCAAGAATGTCGAAGCCATCAAGCAATAAGGTAAGTTGTCCTTTGAAGAATGATCGTGACAGGCGAGCGTTCCACACCAAATCATCGCTATTCATCGACTTATCTAAATAACCTCGGCGACTATACATTGTCAGGTCAGTCCCAAGTCGGAAATCCCATGGCAACTGTAATTGTGCTGTTAAACCGTAATTGAAATCACTCACATTAAATGCCTCAAAGTCTTCACGAGTACCATCGACATGTGCCCAGTTTCCTTTACTAATGAAACCAATGGAAGATTGTCCAAGCCTATAGTTCAGCTGTAAATCACCAACGTAGTTTAACGATTCTACTATGCTCCTATTAGCTGCAGACGTGCCTGCCAAACCAATAAGGTCGACACTCTTCTCATATCTTAACCCAGCCATAGCTTTAAAATCCAACTTGCGATTTTTGGTCAATGGTCCAGCGCCACCTAAAGCAAGCTGACCTCGCCAATTACCATTCACATTGTCTGGTCTGAATGTTCGCTTTCCTGTAGCCTTGTCGTAGGTATAGCCCATAGCAATAGCGTTAACAGTGGGAATATATTGAGCCTCTATTAACCACATCAGCCCTTTTTTCGGATATATACGTAGGAAGTGTGATATAAGTTCGTGCTTATAGGATGGTTTCAAGTTGGTATTACCCATTGTTACGTTTAATGGATCAGTGGTATTGAGGATGTTTACAAACAGGTTCATGTCTGGAGCTTGCCCGTTCACATGATATTGAAACATGAATTCATATTTGTGATCAGTACTACGCCATCTGATGAACGTACTATTCATATTGTAAAGTATAGAACGTTTCGTAAAAGTCGTATCTACATTTCCACTATGATAATGCATCGTCCGTGAAAGCAGCGATAAATTAGGTACAAGCTGCGCCCACCACTCCGACTTCGTCGTTTTCTTATTCCATACAAGAAAGGCACCGAGGGTATGGGTATTATCCGTCTGCCTGCTGTCATAACTATTATGAATATCCATTACTCTGTTATAAGCATCCACAGAAGGTAGTGTTCCAAGCTCGTGCTCTGAATTAATTCCCCAATCTGCTAACTGGTCAAGACGATAGAGTGAAGAATATCGGTTTGAGGTAGTCCGATTGTATTTATAACTAAAGTCGAAGAACAAGCCCCGCTTTACTGAATAGCTGTAAGTCACCTTACCTGTCATGCTATAGCCGTGGTCAGGACGGTTGTTGAAATATCGGTTGCGGAAGTCTGTATTACTTTGCAGCCCATTGGTATAATAATCAATGCGGTTACGGTCAAAGCTATCCTCAGTAGCATGCCTCAAAGAAGCGTCAGCATAAAGGGTGATATGGTCGGGAGAATGCTTGAACTTAATTAACGACTCCATCGAAACCGAACCTTCTAAAGAATGTCCAATTGATAATCCATTGCGAAGATTTCTGTTAATAGCTGTGCGAATCAACTCCCTGCCTATCATTGGTGTGTACAAACTATCCAACTGCGCCTTTGAGAAAGACGTAAAACTACGATTAAGCGTCAGCGAAGAATATCCGCTTTTATTGTTATAATATTGGTAGTTAAAACGTGGCTTGATATTCAAGTTGGCATTCTTAAACTCAAAATAGAACTGATGATCGGTGGAGAGAGTAAAATTGTGATTTCTATTATTAGCTACCATACGGTCGTATGTATCTCCGTTAGCAAGGAAATTTGTACGATTAGTGTTATTCACTATCGTGTTGTCAGCATGCTTAACCTGCGCATTTCCACTAAGTTTATACTTACCACTGCGTGCATCTATATTATAGTCAAGACCTCCTAACTGTTGCTGTGTCAACCCACCAAAAAGATCAGAAGGCGACCAATTGTCATTCTCACCGGGCTTACGGTCGTCGTTTAGATTGTTCATATTTCCATAGACAGCCAAACGGGAATGATCAGTAAACCGCATAGCAAACAGACGAGCCAAGTAGCGTTCCTTTGTTCCTCCACCAGTTTCCACATTACCTACCCATCCAATGTTGTATTGCTTTTTCAGTTGAACATCCATCACATATTTCTTGTCTCCTGCCACCTCTTGCCCGAGAAAACGACTATTTTCACCAAGACGGTCATACACCTTTACTTGGTTTACCATATAAGTAGGCAGATTCTCAAACATAACAGTATTATCTCCACGGAAAAAATCTTTTCCATTGAGAAGCAAACTCTCAACAAACTTACCATTAACATATATGCGTCCATCCTTGCTTAGTTCAGCACCGGGCAACTGACGAATAAGGGCGTCGAGCATAGAGCCTTCACCTAACTGGAATGCGTCGGCATTATAAACAATCGTGTCACCTTTATGATAGAACTTCACCTTTGTAGCCTTAACAACCACCTCATTTAAGTCTACTGTTTTCGGTCGTTTCAGAAAGATGGTACCAACTTCTCTGCTTACCTCTCGCTTATAAAAGTGATGCAGTGGTAAGGTTACGTAGGTAGGTATAAAACCATCTTCGGTAACGCGAAGGATATAATCACCCTCCTTACGTGGAATCGTTATCCTATATTCAGATGTTTTCCAGCTCTGTTCGCCATTCTGATATTCTTCAAGAGCCTTCGTTGAAGCAACGACTGAGCTGTCATTAGCATTTAGCACTTCAACTAAGCAGCCAGGGACATCTACATGAGTAACAAAGTCTTGCACTCTACCTTCAATGGTAATAGTATTGTCTAAGGTTTGTGCTGATATGCAGACAGTAAGGCATAACAAAATTAAAGCTGTACAAAAGGTTTTCATATTTTATTCTCAATGTTTGATTCGTATTGTTCACAAGAGGTATGGGGTAATAGAGATTCTTCTAAATTATCTTTTAGGTAAGGAAATAACGCTTGCTTGTAGGTTGTAAATCCAGAAGATTCTTTCTAAGATATATCAAGAAGGTAGAGCATTTTAGCCATATCCTACGTTTTTGTCTGATCATACTCTGTCCAATAATGATTAGAGTTCTTGGATGAAAAAGAACCGAATGGATTTTACTGGCATAAACCGAACTTTTCTATCAGTTTGCCTGCAATTATATTCTCTACAAGAGGTGTATTTCATAAATTAAAACTTGTTTATCAATCGTATTCTTTATATTAACACGCTGCGAATATACAAAATGTTTTTTTAAACAAGAAAAAAACGTTATTTTTCACTATCTCTGCATTGATTTTTTTGGTGGAATATATTATCTTAATCTTCACCGTGACCGTTCAAAAGTTTACCGATATTAATTTGAAATGACCCGAATTACATTACAATAAGGATTAGCGTAATTAGTGAAATTCGTAGTCATTAAAGGTACATATCATAAAGTTCAAAAGTTCAAACCTCAAAGGTCAAAGGTAAGAGGGCATCTTTAGCAAGCCAAAAGGGCGTTAATTCACATGGAATTAACGCCCTTTTAAATCTCTAACACTGCTTTTTCCTCTTTATCCCAAGCAACTCATTAACTTGTCCAACTCGTTAACTCATCTAACCTGTTAACTATGTTACTTTGTCTTCCCCGCAAGCAACTTGTTTACTCGTCTACTCGTTAACTTGTCTACTCGTTCACCATGTTACTTTTGTCTTATTACTCAAGCAACTTGTTTACTCGTCCACTCGTTTACTTGTCTACTCGCCCAACTACTTCTCCGGATAAACGAGGTTAGCATCGGTGATGTTGT
>BNJS01003719.1_pt1 | contig 32396 bp, 31 predicted proteins | sample 8540461 | NCBI WGS metagenome assembly BNJS01 (sample SAMD00202454, study PRJDB9452) | human saliva metagenome | isolation source: human saliva | place: Japan
TCGCATGGCGCAGGGGCAGTGAGGGGTGCGTTAGATGGTAAGTCGAGCTGCTATCTAACTAGCCGTCGTCATCCTCCATGAATGGCTCAGCGATAGCCAGCAAGCCTGCCACCGATGGGCAGACGTACCACGAACCGGTTTCGGCATCGGTGAAGTAGGTCAGAGCGTCGCGTGGGCCACCATCAGCACCGGCCATCTGTCGAAGCATTTCTTCCAAACGCCATTGCTCGAACGAGAATCCAACGAATGTGGTGCCGTGATGCTCCAGCTCCCCGTAGGAGGTGTTGCGGCGGAACACGTCCTGTTCTTCTCCATCTTTTTCGACCACGGTGCGAGAAACGTGTGACGAGTCAGGCTTAACATCGTCAGGCAATTCGACGCTGTCTTGCTTGGTGCGACCAATCACGTCCTGTTGCCTATCCACAGACAAGTTGGACCATTCACGGATGCGGTGGCTCCACTTTTGGAACAGCAATACAGACGAGCCAGCACCAGGCTGACCAGCAGGAACGCCGATCAATCCAGGTGCCTCCAACGCACCTGGGTTCTCGGTGCCGTCTTCAAAGCCAGTGAGGTCACGGTTGAGCTCATAGGCCCAACCGACTGTTTCATCAGCGAGCTTGAAGTACCCCTTGAGCTGCTTCAGAATGTAAGAAGACACCTCAAATGACTGAGAGCGAGAGAACGACGCCACCCACACCCATGCATCATGCTGGGTAGTGGGCATTTCATACCCGTCTTTGCCTTTGAGAGGTTCGTTGAACCCATGGACGTCGTTAGGCACATGCTGGGCATCGGAGACTTTCGCCCACAGTTCGGGGCGCACGCCAACCACGGCGTTAGCCCCGACGGTGGTGGGCAGGTTGATTGCCGCAGCTAGGCGGCCGATTGCTTCTTTCGGATCCTTGCCTTCGACAAGGTCAAGTTCCAGGTACACGTGATCAGTGGTACCCAGAGCTGTGATTCCACTTTGATGAGTCATGGCTCCATTATGCGTGAAACGGGTTCGAGCATCTAGATGAATTCATTTGCGGTCCATCGTCAAAAAGAAGTAAGTTAACCTTCTCATGGCGACCTCAGTTAGAAAATTCAGCGAGATATCTCACCTCCCCGCAGCTTTATTTCATAATACATCTACGTCTGAAATACATTACGGAGACTATAAAGACATTTCACCGACAATCGAACCAATCCCACCACCAAAGCAGTCACATTTAATAACGAAGATTAGTTAAAATAATAACTAAAATAACTAACCAACTTCCCGGCGCACCAATGACACAGCATCAAGAAATCGTCTCACGGTTAATAAATCTTGGTCCATAAAATACCGGCTTAGTTAAGTCCGTCAATGCAGCTAATTCCGCAAATTCGATTGGATATAAACGCTCTAATTGCTGAATAGCCTCTACTGGTACCTGATGCCTCAAAATCTCAAAGCAAGACACCACCCTAAGCTCATTCATCTCATAAACAGCTTTTCCCAAATTTGGCCAAGCTTCCGATACAGGACCATTCCAACAGTCATCCAAAGCAACCATCATACGAGTATAATTCTCATCGAACTTACGCAACGAGTCAGATACTTCTTCCCTATTAGCGTCTATCTTCAGAATAGCTTCATACCCATCATTAGGAACAGCAAGTGTATTGATAACAGTTGGCCAAGTAATTTCCTCGCCGGTATAATATCTCCTTTGACTTTCTGAAATATCTACTGAATCTTTATCCCTATTTAACGGACCCTCATAACGCCGTCCAAACTTTAATTCAGCAAACCTAGCATAATGAGATAATTCATCGCCAGACTCCTCACCTGACATACGAGTAGTATCTGCCCCCTCGCCCTGATCCTGAATAAGTTCAATACTGCCTATAAATTGCTCAATGACGTCTACTCCAGACGTGGGATCAATGCATGCATATCCCAAATTCCCACCTACTTGATTAGATTTCATAGGCCCCCGAGCAATCTGCCGAATCGCATCCGCGTTATCAAAAATTGCCTGCTTTATTTCCTCATAAAACGCGCCAATCGTAGGATAGCTCCTACCACCATAACTTGTTTGACGAAGCCTCAGGAACTAAAGATTCCGGCGCCTCAATACGCATAAACGCATCTAGCTGACTACGCGACAGATTAGCACACCGCGCACGCAAACCGGGGGCGATATTTCCCGGAAGTCCACGTCTTAGTTCGCCCACCGCATCCAATTCCCGAATTCTAGGTCTATCTCCTAGAGCGGCCACCATATTTGCTGCAGCAGCCATATGCAGCATTTCTTCCATAACTACAGAACGCAGAATATTATAAACAGGATAGTTCTGAACCTCAAGAGAATACATTGCCGAACAATAAATCGGAATCGTACAGTTCTCAAGGGCGATTGCAGTTTGCAAAGCGCCTCTTATCCAGTTTATATCCCTATCTTTAATTTCCATACTAATTTACTCCATCAGTTGACAGGAAAGAGCATAGGCTGAAAAAGATCTTGAAATGCCTCCTCAAGCTCCCTATGCACATAAAATTCTGGTCCTATGTTTTCAAAAATCGCATCACCCAAACCCGCAAGCGTGTCAAACATCATGGCAACTATTGTCCCAATCTCTCGACCAAAATAATGTGCGACCATTGCAACAGCACTTCCGTTAACCCCGTACGATCCTACCGCTGTCCATATTCGAGATTCGGGATGACCAACCCACATGCGTCTATTTTCTGGGGCATTAAATCCTTCGATACGCAGCCCTCGACCAATTGCCGCAACACTTGTGGTGTGCAGATCGTTAAGTATCCCAGCGCGAGCCAAAACACCAACTCCGGAGCAGTTAGCAGCAACAACTTTGCCGCTTTCATAATGCTTTCTGACGATAGATAAGATCCGCTCATTATTCAGCAATGCACCTGAACCAACCCCGCCAGGAATGTACAAAATATCATAAAGAAAATCGTCGGAAAGCACACAATCAGGAACGACTTGTGTTCCCATTTGCATCGTCACAACGCCAGGGTCTAAAGAAACCATGTCCACACGCAAATTTTTTGGCGCAACTTCCCTTTCCCATGGCGATATGTCACCCCTGAGAACCATCGCAGCACCCTTAAAAATTTCAGCCGGAGCAAGACTATCCTGCTCGCTTACCTGCGAATATACCAATACCCCCTATAGATTCCACCGTAGAAGCCCCTTCAAGAATATAATCTTCTTTCATCCCCGTATCCCTACGAAAGGCTAGTGGCTGCACCATAAACTCCTAAAAAAACTAACAGTAACATACTTATTTAAAATAAATTTATTTGCCAACTAGAAACCAGAAATCTCTTCTTTACGAAGAATTAGCTAACTAAATATCTGGAGACTAGCTGGCAGCAAACAGGAGACCCACAGCTAAATTAGTCAGTAATCCCATTAAGGGCATCTAGTAAAGCATGAGCCACAGCTTTAGCTGATTGAGGGTTCTGCCCGGTAACAAGTCTGCCGTCAATAACGACGTTTTCGCTGAAGTTGTCACCAGCGATAAAATCAGCACCCCGATCCTCCAGTTGAGTCTGCAACAGGAAAGGAACGGCCTCTGTCAATCCCACCGCCTGCTCTTCATTGTTAGTGAAACTAGTAAGCCGCTTTCCGTCAACCAGATATGTGCCGTCGGAAAGTTTTATATTTACCAAACCCGCAGGACCATGACATACGGCAGCAACAATTCCTCCATTTTCATATACGCGTGCAGAAAAATCAGCAATAGCAGTATCCTGAGGGAAATCAAACATTGTGCCATGCCCGCCCACGTATAGCACAACTTTATAGTCGTCTGGATTAATCATCGAGACAACTTTTGTGTTAGCCAGCTGCTCAGCCACTTTGGGGTTCGAAAGAAATGCATTTTGCTCAGCATCCTCAGGATTCCTTCCATCTTGAGGAGCCTTCCCACCTTTGACTGACGCGAAATCAACGGTATAGCCAGCTTCAGTGAAGATTTTCCACGGATGCGCTGCCTCGTCAATGTAGAACCCAGTGCTTCCTTTGATAGGCATTTCATCGTGACTTGTAAGAATGAACACCATACGATCTTTCCGCATGACTCCTCATCACCTTTCTCAATTAGATTGAAAGCTCGTTGTGAGCTTTCAATGGGGATTGCGGAAGGCATTTTTGCCTTACGCCTATTCGATTCGACGGCTAATCCGCTCACCAAAGTTTAGCATTGGTTGAATTTTAGTTCAAATAAATAAAATAACTACCGACTATTATTATTTTATAGAAAAACTAAAACGCAACCAGCCGGAATGACAGATCAGCGCCGAGCAAAATAACGCGCTGCAATCCCATGGAAACTCTACTTTATATTTCACTAAGTTTTATGCGCAAAGTACAAACGCCGCTTTAGTAGCTTACACATATACCACCCGGACATAATGAAGTAATATTGCGCGTCATCAAATATGATTATGACCTCATCGCATACGGATGTCAAATTTATTCAATAAAGATGAACATGCCATTATGCTGATAAGGCCATTATCAATATTCACTTATCGCATATGAGATTATGCGCTAACTTTTTGCTCCATTTTCTGTAACCGTTCTTTTCCGCAGATAAGAGTAATTACGAAAGTGCCAACTGCGATCAACGTGAGTACATTTCCAATAGTCGAAAGACTGGTAAGTGGCCCAAGAATAGCTACCCCAAGGGCCGACCCAGCCTGCCGTCCTGCATTGAGCGTACCTTGAGCAGCACCAGCGATATCTGGAGTTGCACGAATGGAGACAAATGCGGTGGCTGCAGGAATAACTGTTGTACTAGCTAACACAAGCGCAACCTCAGCTGCAATGATCCATACAATAGCATTGCTATTGGTCACACCAATTCCGAGTAAGAATACTCCAGCCAGTACGTCGCACACCAACCCAACAAGAATGACTTTGCGAGCGTTGAATCTTGCAACTAACTTACCTGTATATATGGGAAGAAAGCACATGGGAAGGGTCATGGGAATAAACGACAAACCTGTTTGCCATGGGCTGAGGTTCTGCTGCTCCTGCATCCATAAGGTTAAACTATATAGAATCCCATAGAATACCAACGTAGCTGCAGATGCAGCGAATATGCTGGAGCTAAGGTCACCTCTGCGTACTAAAGCTAAAGGAAGAACTGGGTGGGCAACTTGACGCTCAACAACCGCTAAAAGTATAGCAGCAGCCATAGCAATCCCAAGAGCAACCCATGGGCCAACACGACCCCAGCCTGTTGTTCCTCCATCAATAAGACCGTAAGTAGCTGACGTTAGAACAACAATTGACAGAATAATTCCTGGCGTATCCAATGGTCGAACGCTTGGGGGCCGAGCGTTCACCAGCCCTTTCGTAAGCGCAAAAGCAATGATTGCAATCGGAGGATTGACCATGAAGATTAGGCGCCACCCTCCAATCGTGACTAGCATACCTCCGAGAACTGGACCTAGTAAAAGGCCGCTACTAGTTAAAGCTGCCCATGTTCCGATGGCCCGAGCCTTTGAACCAGGATCAGGATTAAGAGCAGCCAGTAATGCCAACGAGGAAGGTACCATCGCCGCAGCAGTTACGCCAAGCAATACACGCCCGCTAATCAACGCAATGATTGTGGGTGAAACTGCACACAATAGTGACGCGACAGCGAACCCAAGCAGCGACGAACAATATACCCGCTTTGCACCAAACCTATCAGAAAAAAAGCTCCTGATGCCAGTAACAGTCCGGCAAAAGCAATTGTATAGGAAACAGCTGCCCAAGGAAGCTGCGCGTTGCTGGCAGAAAGAGTCCTTTGAACGTCAGGAAGAGCGACATTCAAAATCGAAGTATCAAGCAAAACTAGAAAGTTTCCGATGCAGAGCCCTAAGAAGATCGAGCGCTTTTGCTTGGTTGACTCGTTTGGCTCTTCGATACTATTGCTATCAGCTGATGTATGAGTTTCACTTTTCACACTAGGCTCCAATTCCGCCTGGCAGGGTTCCCGTACGAGCCCATTCAATGAGCGGCTCGGCGGCTTCTGTCCCTACATACTCTATTCGATTTCCATATTTGTCCGGGTGTGTAATCATGGAGAAGGGCGTTCCACCTTCTTCCATTCGGAAGACCGCTTCAGCCCCTGGCCCTTTATCGTTAAGCCAAGCTAGTCTACCTGCCATATCGGACTCCCAGCAGCCATGATAAAATATATTTCCGCACTTCTCAGGACTAATAATCCCAGTTCCGTTTGCCTGAATCAGCTCCAAGAAAGGAGGCTCAGCCATAGATAGGACTGCGGTAAATAAAAATGGGTGCGGATCCGGATCCTCAAGTCGTGGAATATTAAAAGTACCTGGTTCCGTAAATTGAACATTCAAAGTGTCACTGTAGTACCGAATCGCCTCTTCCAAGTCATCAACGACGATACCAGTATGGAAATAGGGAGCCGCCTTTGCCTCTTCAAATACGTCCTTAAACTGCGTAACAACAGGTGGTTCCTCCAGCATATCGAGCAACTTGGGCATGAAGTTAGCTAGATACTTTGTATTTTTATGCGCTTCAAAAGCTGCTCGATCTCGATAATTTTCGACAACAAGGCGTCGATTTGGATCGGTTACATCTACAATGTAGTCAAACCGAGCACATCCTGGTTCATTGTGCATAACCTCTGCTGTCAGGTCTGCCATCAGGGCATCAACTTTGTCCTGAACTCCAGGCTTAAGTCGTTGTTCTGCAGTAACCGTAATCATTAGATTACTCTCCTCATAGATATGGTGGTTAATTAGTAGGTCGGACGGGTAGTGATCGGAACAGCGAAAGATTGCCGATCCCCTACCCATTTGCTTGTCGGAACGGCATCTTCCAATGCGGTCAGATCTGCCGAGTTGAAATGATTATGCATAGCCGCGACATTCTCCAGTACCCGACTGGATTTCCGCGTACCTGGAATCGGAACAACATCATCACCTTGGGCAATCAGCCATGCTAGTGCGACTTGAGCTATAGTCATGGACCACGTTTTGGCCAAAGATGCAAGAGCATCTACCTGGCGCATGTTTTCATCTAGATTAGCGCCAATAAACCGTGGATCATTTGCACGGAAAGGACTTTCTGGAACTGTCGTAGTGTCAAGCCGTCCACCAAGCAGTCCTCGCCCAAGAGGACTGTAAGGCACTAGGCCAACTCCAAGCTCACGAGCGGTTGGCACAATATTAGTCTCGGGTTCTCGCCACATCAGAGACCATTCCATCTGTACTGCAGCAATCGGGTGAACGGCACTGGCACGTCGCAACTCATCAGATGTTACTTCAGAAACACCAATATGGCGCACTTTTCCTTGTTCCACTAAGTTGGCCATTGCCGCGATAGAATCCTCGATTGGAACTTGTGGGTCTACCCGATGCAAGTAGTACAGATCAATGACATCAGTTCCAAGTCGACGTAAAGAATCTTCACAGTATCTGGCAATTCGACTGGGATGAGCGTCCAAATGAACGCCATTTTCACCTCGGACGATGCCGAATTTAGTTGCAATCTGCAGATCATCGCGGTCAACACCACTAGTGGCTATGGCGTGACCAACCAGTTCTTCGTTATGCCCCTGCCCATAACTCATAGCGGTGTCAAACATGGTGACGCCAGAGTTGATGGCAGTATGGACCGCAGCAATGGAGTCATTGTCGTCGGTTGCCCCATATCCTTGAGACAAACCCATACAACCAAGCCCAACGGTGAGGTATTCAGACTACCTAGATGGTGGATACTTGCGTCGCTTGAAGAGCTACTGAATGTCATGGCATCGATTGTTCCACGTAGATAACTATAAGTCCAAGACCGATTTTCGATGATTTCCATCGCGATCTATTATGGAACTATGGAACTACGTTACTTGCAGTCTTTTGAGGCTGTCGTACGATGTGGAGGCTTCACTAAGGCTGCCGCAGATCTACACCTAGCCCAACCTGCGATTTCAGCGCATATCAAACGACTAGAAAAGGATCTAGGGGTCACATTGCTGCATCGGTCTCGCACAGTGACTTTGAGTGCCGCCGGAGAGCGCTTCTTACCATATGCACGTTTGGCTTTAGCCAATCTCGAAGAAGGAAAGCGGCTTATGCAGTCGTTTCAATCTGTCTCGGGTGGACATGTGCGGGTAGCGGTGACACCGCTTACCGGAAACCTCAACGTTGTCGGCTTACTAACCAACTTCCGAAATCGCTATCCGGGCGTCTCAGTATCGCTACAAACGGGGTTGATTGCTGAACTATTAGATGCCCTTGAGCGTGGACGGGTAGACGTCGTCATAGGCCCTGCGGGCGCCAACGTAGAAGGTAAAGAGATAAAGCGAAAGGAAATCGCATCTGAACAGCTAACGCTTATTACCCCTCTAGCTAGATTAAGTCAAGTGACGTCATTGAATGACATAAAAGATGAGCCATTTGTATGCCTACAGGCAGATAGCGGTCTACGCCACATGTTAGAAAAAGCATTCGCCGCAATCGACGCCGAACCACGAGTCGACTTTGAAACACACAGCCCATCTAGCATCCGGGAACTGGTCGCAGCAAATCTAGGCTGCGCCCTTATTGCCCAGTCTGTTGCTGAGGGACCTGGCCCAGCAGTGCAAATCCATGATATTCACGATCTCCCCGAGCACCCTCCGATCAGCGCTATGTGGACAGCAGGGGCCGCCCCACCCATTGCTCGTTTTATTGAAGAGCTGACATCATATATGCTAACAACCTAATACTATGGCGTACCTGGTTTATTAAAAGTTTGACAATAGAGGAGAAGCTACTAAGTCACCAGCACACGGCGCAAGCTATATCTCGACTCCACCATCATAATACTAACATCACGTAAAATGCTACATTTCCGCTAGCAAAAAAAGTCGCGGTTACCCACAATAACACTCTTCAACATATTAGCCGACTTTAACACAGACGGACTTTTATTGAGCAAAGTTATGGGGGCAGCAAGATATAGTGTATTCAGTGGAGCGAAAGGAGGAGAATCTAGAAGTATAAGCTCCCCAGTCTTGAGTTCGTTTGAAACCAGATACTCGGGTAAAACAGTAACTCCCATTCCATGACACACAGCAGACTTTACCGAAAGTAGATTTGGTAACGTAATAACTGGCTCCATTTTAGGCGTGTCACCATAAACAGTTTTCCAATATCTTCTAATAAGCGGCAAGCTATCAGCAAAGCTCACAAAAGGAACCTCTCGCACCCATTCATTTTTGCACGAGTTCTTGCATGTTGAAAATTTTGGACTTCCAACGAGAACGAACTCCTCATCGATCAGCGGCCATAATTTTAGCTCCTTCTTATGTGGCCTCGTTGTAAGAATGGCTAAGTCAAGGCTTCCCGAACAAAGCATATCAACTAGAGGAGCTGAAAGATCAAAAGTAAAATGAAGTTTTGGCAACGTGAAATTAACAGACTCAAGCGCCGCTAATAAAAACTCTGTTATAAACTCCTGCGGTCCACCTACATGAAGTGCCTTTAGGCTTTTATCACCTAGTTGTTCACCATAGAAATAGCGTTCAATATGGTCAATATTTTCACCTAAAACACCAACAATTTCGTCGGCGACCTGAGTAGGTTCAGAACCTTTTTTTACACGTATAAATAATGTTCTACCAAGAAATCTTTCAAGTTGCGCAACATGATTAGTAACAGTTGGCTGTGTAACTTGCAACCGTTCGGCAGCACTAGTAAAAGAGCCGCTCCGATAAACAGCAAGAAAAGTTCGAAGAACATCAAGAGGTGGCATTTTTGCTGTCATCAGAATGGCTCCTTTTTTAATAGTAAAACCTTCGCTAGATATTTATCATATCGGCCATTTCAAGCTTTGCTAAATTAGCAATACTTGCCACCTCGAAATGCGACAATGATGTCCAACCCCAGGCTGCCCAATTAACAGTGGCACCAGTACTCGAGACCTTTACACAGTTCACAATATTGTCATCTATGAATAACGTCGTCCCTGGATCAATGCCTCGACCCAAACAAATAGCACTCACAGCGAGAGCTTTATCATGCGCTTCTCCGATAACTCCAGAAATATGCTGATCCAGATCAAAATGTTTCAGAATAGCCTGGCTCGATTCTGCGTCTTTCGCTGTTACCACATAGACACAACCCGAGTACCGTTCTAGTAAACCATGTATTCCTTCGAAGATAGCATGGCTTCCTAGCCAAGCGTCGTAGTCATGCAAACGCCAATGTGCCCTCAACTCATTAGCATCCTTCATAAATTCTTCTACAACACTTGTGTCAATTTCATGTCTAAGATCTAGAAACTCATCTTGACTTTCGACGCGAATATCGGGATTACTTAATCGTGATACTAAAAAGTCATCAAGCGTTCTCATGTAAGGTCGAAGATAGCGAAATCGTCGATCAAACCAATCAGGAACTACCGACAATAACGCGTCCAATGACTGGTTGTTAACTTTCTTTCCAGCATACCAAGTTAGTGCAGCACATTCCTTGGTGGAGTCCACGATAACTCCATCAAAGTCGAGAAACAGTAATTCATACTTAGGCTCAGGCATTTTGGATAATTTCCTCTACAGTTCGAAAAACTGCCTTCATAAAAGCACCAACATAGGCGTAGTATGAACAAGTGATGATATTACCATCCACAATAACATCCGAATCCACGACATGCGCACCCGCGTTGATCACATCATCCCGAAGTCCAATGTACGCACACGCCTTTCTATTCTTAAGAACGCCAGCGCTGATCATAATCCAAGGACCATGACATAGACCAGCTACTACTTTGTTCTTTCGGCCATATCAGCGACAAAATCTAGCACATCCCTATCTTGCCGAACGCGATCAGGGGCCTCGTGCCCGCCAGTCAGGATGACGGCATCATAGTTATCTGATGCTAGATCCTCAAAGGAAATCAATTCTGAGGCCGTTTTATCCATAGGAAGCGGCACGCCGTACTTTCCCTCGACAGATTGACCACCTTTTGTGGCGATATCCACATCCCAGCCTTGCTCTTTGCATCGATACCACGTGTATATGACGTCGTGATCCTGGAAACCTTGTGCAGTAATGATTACCGCGCGCATTGTAAAACTCCTATCTCAAGTGATGTAATTATTTTGCTCGAGCGACTGTAAAGTATCTTTGATTAGTCTTTATATTCTTTTTTAGATCCTTATCACATCGAATGACCGGGTAGTTTTTAACAAAAGCTTCAAATCCTATTGGAATATAAAATAAGTCTTTATCGCCTGGAGTGTAGAAGATATCCATACCTGTCTTTATGTTAAAATCAAATTTCGAGTAAGTACTTTTTGACCGCAGGTATGCGTTTGGCATCTTATTTGTCTGAATGAGTTCAGATTCGCCATGATGTTCGACGTCTGACTCATACGTCGCGGTGGCACGATTATAGGCATCCCGAAGTCGCATCAAGTCAAACTTATTTCTGGGTGTCTCAACCTCAACGAGATGAAGTTCCGGTGTAATTGCGTGGGTTTGATGAAAAGCCCCTGGCCCGATAGAAATTACGACGCCTGGTTTAATATCAATCTTTCCATTGAGCGTTTCAAACACACCTTCGCCAGAAAGGCAAATTAGCTTCGTTGTCTTTCGGGCATGAGCATGCATAGATGTACTGGCATCAGCCTTGATACACAGATGCCATAAGTCGTGAATCAAATCAGCATAAATACGCGATTCGTAGCCCCAAGGCTTTACTACAACCTTGGAAAGATCATCTTTATGATTTTCATGCAAAAACTCCGTTTTAGACTTTATGATACTATAAAATGCTTCGAAATCTTTTTTTCCCGCATTGAAAGATATATCGTAGTCACTCATCTTCTTTTTATCATTGGTGGGCGTAACCATTTTGTTTCCCTTCTTTGGCAATAAGACTACTATATACGATTTTGGCCATGTTCTGTGCTGAAGATGGATTCTGCGCAGTAATAAACGGCATATCTACTATCACGTGACTTTCTCCTTCTTTTGCCTTTTCATAGATCGCTCCTTCACTGATTAATCTTTTTTCAAGAGAAAATGGTAACTTGTCAAGCATATTTCTCGCATTTTCCTCATCGTCGGAGAATCCCGTTAAAGTTATCCCGCTAATGATAGATGTACTATCTGAATATTTTGCTCCTAGATATGCGGCAGAACCATGACAGATGCTGGCAATTATTGCCTGACGTTTCATTGCCTCACCTAGCAGCTTATGAATAGCTGGATTGTAGGGGAAGTCCCACATCGTTCCTATTCCACCTACAAAGTAGATGAGTTCAAGATCAGACAGTTCCAACGAGGAAATATCTTGAGTATATACTATCGCTTCAGGATAGCTATCAAGAAATTTAGTACCGATCGATTTTTATTTTCTTTAACAACACCTTTAACTGGTCCTCCACGGGGGGAAGTGAAGGTAACCTGTTCTCCAGCGTTTGTTATTTTTTCCCACACAGCCGCAGTCTCTCGAACATCAAATCCAGTTGATCGTGCAACATTTTTGACATATTCCGTGTTAGTCAGAACAAAGATGATTTTCGACATGCATGGTCTCCATTCCTCTTTCATATACTCTAAGTTTGATACCTCGACCCTTCGTCAGGACTTTTGATATCCAAATTTAGCATTTCATTATTTTCCCACAGCCTCCTCTTCGTAATATGTTACTCAGTGCGCTTTCGATACTAACCAAGACTTGGGCTAGCTTTCAACTTTTGGTAGGAAAATTTTTTTATAGTTGGATGAAACTATTTTTATACTTACTCCTTGAACTATAGTTTTAAGCTGCACTTTAACCATTAAGTCGCGATTTTGCGACACTCGAAGACGTTCTACCTTATCCCAATACCCCCCCTCAGGATCCTTTGCTTAGCTCCCACATCCGGATAAATGTGTTGCTTGATTGTAATAATATTTTTATTAATCGACATATAGTACCGAAGGACTTAAGTTATTGCAACGATTATGGAGTTCGCACTACCCCCCATTATTTTTCTAGCTCCTCCACCTCCTTTTCCATCCCTCGAATAATGAACTCCACTTTCCGGTCAAGCGTCCCCCGATCAGTCCAGCCAGGTTCAGGGATGTAGATGCTGGTGTCACTAGTACGATCACGCACAACCTCAATACCGGTACGGCCGTCATCACCAACCTGCCGGAGCGCTGCAACACCGATGTGGCAGGCAATGGTGGTGTCGCCAATGAAGTCGAAGGCGAAGGCGGCTTGTTCCTGGCCAAGTCCTGTCTTTACCAGCTGGCTCACAATATTTCGAAGGTAGTCCTCAATGTGGGTGAATGCGCTGGGAAACTGGAAGATAGTGATGTCCAAGCCGGGGTATTTTTCGCAGCATGCCCATACTTCTTCGGCGGCATGGCGGAGGATGTCTTGCCAGTTCAGTCCGTCGGGCGGTGGTGTCATGGAGCGCCCAGCATGGGCAAGGCAGGCGTGGACGAGGGCGTCCCGGCTGTCAAAAAGCCGGTAGACGGCCGAGGTGGCCACACCGAGTTGGGTGGCCACACCAGCGATGGTGAAGCGGTCAATGCCGAGGTGGAGTGCAGCCATAACAGCGTCTTCGCTGGTGAATTTGGGTTTGGGGCCGGTTTTGCGGCCTAGTCGTGGTGTGACCATGGTTTCTACGTTAGTTGCCAGCCCTGCGCAGCCGCGCGGGTGTCCCAGAATGCCCGGTAGGTTCCGCCTCGTTCGAAGAGTTCGGAGTGGGTTCCGGTGTCTTCGATGGTACCGTCGGCCCGGAATTGGACGATGGTGTCGGCTTTCCTGATGGTGTCCAGTTTGTGCGCTATCACCAGCACTGTTGCATTTTCACGCAACTTATCGACGGCCGCGACAATATTTGTTTCATTTTCCGGGTCCAGCGCCGATGTAGCCTCATCAAGCAGCACGATGGGTGCTTTTTTCAGCAATGCACGCGCGATGGAGACGCGTTGGCGTTCACCCCCGGATAGCGCCCGTCCGCCTTCACCCACGGAGGTCTCCCATCCACGTGGTAGACGCTGCACGATTTCAGTCACGCCTGCCAAACGGGCTGCTTCGTGGACTTCCTCCTCGGAAGCGTCTGGATTACCGATGCGGATGTTGGCTTCGAGGGTGTCGTCGAAAAGGTAAACGTCTTGGAACACCATGGAGAGACTTTTCATCAACGTGACTGTTGTTTGTTCCCGCACATCAAGCCCACCAACTTTCACCGCACCGCTATCAACGTCGTAGAAGCGGCTGACCAGCCTGGCCACGGTGGTTTTACCGCAGCCGGACGGCCCGACCAGTGCCACCATGCTGCGGTTGGGCATGTGGAAGGTCACCCCACGCAGCACGGGTTTCTCCTTACCGTACCCAAAGTGCACGTCCTCAAGATCAATGGTCCCGGGGGTGGGTTGTGCCGTGGATTCCGTAGGTTCGGGCAGGGGCTGGGCGGTCAGGACGTCGTCAATGGAGTCAAGGGCGGAGCGTCGTTCTTCGAGGCCAGCAGCGGTTTCGGTGATGCCCACGAGCGTATGGGTAAAACGGAGGCACAGACCAATGAACGCGATGGTGGCGACTGGTTCGAGGACTCCTCCAACGGCGAGGTTTGCGGCAAGGCTGATCAGTGTAACGATCACCACTTGCGTGAAGGCACCGCCGAGCAGGTTACCAGCAATTTCATACCAGAGCTTCCTGCGTTTGCTTTAAGCCATGCGGCATTGGCGCTGTCGAGTTTGCTGTAGTGGGTGCTGCGTCCACAGGAGCGCAGCGCGGCTTGGCAATGTGTGAATTCGACAAGGCGGTTGCTGAGTTCCACTTCAGTGGGTTCACCAATGCTCTTCCCTTTATTGATCAGCCCAGTGGTACACAGCACAAGCAGCAGGAATACGGGTATAGAGATGGTGCAGGCAAGACCAAGATGCCAGTCCCACGTCCAAGCAAATACCAGCAGCACAATACTGGCGGTGACGCGCTGAATAATGGGAGAGAGCATGTGGGCGATGATTTCGCCGGTCATGACGAGTTCGTTGGCCACCAGTCGTGACAGCAATCCAGCAAGGGGACGGTTAAACCAGCCAAGTGGGAGCGATGACACCTGGTCACCAACTTTTTTGTGCACATTAACCAGGAAGTCCAGGGCCGTTTGGTAACCCCGCAGGCTTTGCACATATCCCACAATGGCACTGACCACGGCGAGGATGCTGAGCACAATCACCCAACCCCATACCCCAAGCCCCCATACCGGTTCGTTGTTGGCCAGAGCAGTGACGCAAGGCAGCAACAGGCATAGGGCAACACCTTCGATGAGTCCAGCAGCAATGCTGAACCAGATGGTGGTGTTGATCAGACGCTGTTCTTTAAGCATCCTTTTGATGCGGGGAATGATGTCTACGAGTGTGAGTTTCATTGGTTATGCCTCCTGGGCGGGTGCGTGCTGCCAAAGCGCACGGTAAAGCGGCTGTTCGAGCAGTTCATCGTGAGTTCCGCTGGTCACCACACGCCCACGGTCGACCACGATGATGCGGTCCGCGCCGACAATGGACTCGGGGCGGTGTGCGATCACAAGCACGGTGCGGCCTTTGACCAACGTGCTGAGTGCTCGTTGGATTTCCGCTTCGGATTCGGGGTCGGTGAAAGCGGTGGCCTCATCGAGGATGAGTACCGGGGCGTCAATCAGTAGGGCACGGGCGATGGCGATGCGTTGCTCCTGACCACCGGAAAGTCCCTGATCGGAGCCGTAGATGGTGTCAAACCCCTCAGGGAGCGCTTCAATCACGTCCAGGATATGGGCGCTGCGCGCGGCCTCGCGGACTTCTTCATAGCTGGCACCGGGCTTGCCCAGAGCGATGTTATCGCGCAGTGAAATGCGTAGTAGCTGCGGGTCCTGCAGCACAAACGCAACATGCTTATACAGTTCATTCGAAGGGATGTCTTTTAAGTCAACACCACCCAGAGTGATGCGGCCGGAATCGGGATCGTTGAATCTGGCCAGCAGGGTTGCCAGCGTGGACTTGCCCGAACCAGAGGGGCCAACCAGCGCGGTAACGGTGCCTTCCTTCAGTTCGAAACTGGCGTGGTCCACGGCCAGCACATCCCCGTAGGAGAAAGACACGTCCTCATAGGCCACATCCGAGCCTGCAATCACAGGCCCATTAGCATTCTCGTCAGCAGCGCCATTGACCTGCGCATCTCCCCCAGCTCGCGTTTCCAGAATCGGAATGTCCAGCGCTTGCGTCACGCGGAGCGCGGCAGCACCTGCGGTTTGGTAGGTCCACGCAGTGTTACCCAATACTTCAATGGAGTAGGGCAGCATCAGGGCAATCAGTGAGGTGGTCAGCACGTCGGCAGGTTCCACCCACCCGGCATGCGCCATGGCCGCTCCCCCCACCCAGGTTGATGGCCAGCAGCAGCGGAATGGTCACGGTAGCGTTGGCAAAAGCATTACTGCGCAGTAGCGGGATGGTCCAGTCGAGGTAGAAGGCGGAGAATTCATCAGCTGCGTCTTGGTAGCGTTTGTGTGCCCGCCCGACGGTACCGAAGGCTTTGACCACGGTAATGCCGGTGACAAATTCCACCATGGTGGCGGATACCTGGGCGAGTTTGTTGTCTACTTGCACGGTTTTATCGCCCATGCCGCGCATCATTATGGCCATGATGAACCCGTAGATGGGCAATGTTGCTATAGTCAGCACCCGAGTCGCCAGTCGATCACAAAAGCGTAGACGGCCAGGGCAACCGGAGTGACCATTGCCTGCGTCACATCCACAGGCTGGTGGGCCACCAGAGCATGCACCATGGAGATGTCGTCTTGCAGCGCTTTACGCACCTTTCCCGCATTGGTAGAGGTGAACCAGCCAAGCGGCGCACTGGCTACGCGTGCGATAGTGCGTTCACGCACGAGTGCCGCGAATTTCGCATCGGCAAAATGCGTCACGCCCAAAGCAATGCCGATGCACGCGAGCCGCGCACCAAATGTGCCGATCAGAATGTTCACAATGGTGGTGACGCGCGCCGTGTCCACCTCCGTGCCGGTGGAGTATGCCTCATAAAACACCGCACCGAGTTTGACCAGTGCAATGTAGGGGGCGATGGCGAGCACACCGCCCAGAGCCGCGAGTGTTCGCCCCACGAGGAGACGCACTGAGATGGGTTTGAGTAGTTCTTTCAGCGCAACCCTTCCGGCTTCACGCTCAGTCATGGGTTTACTGGTGTTGCTCGTCATGGCTGTTACTCCTTTCCTGTAAGAGGGTTCAGATGGACGATGCGGTCCGCGCAGTGGTTAAGGAATTCATGGTCGTGGCTGATCACGATCACCACAACACCACGTGCGGTCAGCTTTTTTAGTTGTTCGGAAATGTCCACGAGGTGCCGATAGTCCACACCGGACGTGGGTTCGTCGAGAATGAGCACGTGGGTATTCATACTGAGAGCCGTGGCGATGACCAGCCGCTGCTTCTGACCACCGGACAGCGACATCGGGTGTCTGTCCGCCAGCTTCCCCAACCCCAGCTGTTCCAGGTGCTGGGCGTCGGCTTCCTGTGCCACGGTTTCCGCAAATAATTGTCGGTGCACATCCTGCATCACCAGGAAGGCCGTGCCCTTCTTCATCGGCTCGCTTATCGACGCCCCGTCTTCCGCAACACGCACCAAATGTATGCCGTTTTTGGTGTTCCTCTATCCATTTTTTGCAGGCCGCAGAGCACCCGAGCCAGCGTGGTTTTGCCCGCGCCGTTGGGGCCAACAAGGCCGGTGACCTGGCCTGCGGGAAACACAACACCGGATACATCTAGGACACGTTTGCCCTGGAATGACACCACCGCCGAATCCACGTGCAGTCCTGGAACATCGCCGGGTTCCTGTTCGGGGACGGTAAGTTCCGGTGCGTTCAGGCAGCGAAGCCCCAGGTCGCGGCGGCGAGCGTCATTAAGTTGGAAGAATTCTTCACCAGTGAATTCCTGGGCTATCTTGCCGTCCTCCACGAGGATCACGCGGTCCACAATGCCGGCGAGGAAATACACGCGATGCTCCGCTATCACCAGGGTTTTACCTTGTTCCTTGAGCCTGCGCAGCAGGGCGGCGAAGTCCTCAATGGACTCGGGGTCGAGGTTAGAGGTGGGTTCATCGAACAGCAGGATGGGTGTGTCCTGTGCGTAGGCTTGCGCGCAGGCGACTTTCTGCAGCTGCCCACCAGACAGGCCCCACAGGTTCCGGCCTGTTAGGTCGCTGATGCCCACGTACTCCAGCGCTTCTGCGCTGCGAGCGCGGATCGTGTCTGGAGTTAGCTGGTAGTTTTCCCCGGCGAAGGCGAGCTCGCTATCCACATCGGTGGTAAAGAACTGTGTGCGGGGGTTTTGAAACACAGTGGCGGTGAGCGTACCCATCTGGTGTACCTCAGTCTCCGCGACGTTGTGCCCGTCCACGGTAACGGTACCGGTACCCTCCACCGTGTGGAAGTGCGGAATCAGGCCGTTGATCAGCCGCAACACGCTGGATTTTCCGCTGCCGCTAGCGCCGCAGATGAGGGTGACAGTACCGGGTTCAATGTCCAGGCCGATCCCGTGCAGCACCGATTCCTCCGAGCCACTGTACTGCACAGAAACATCGCCAATGTGGATGCTCACAATGCACCTCCCCAGAACGCGTACACGGTGATGGCCGCGACAACGGCGATAGTCAGGGCGTCGACAAGCGAGAACCGCAGGCGAACAACGGAGGTGGGGGTGCCCGGCGCGCCGAGTCCGCGGATAAGCGCGGCGGCAGCGAGATCGTCGGCAATGCGAGCGGAGGCGGACAGCACGGGGACGATGAGTTTCGGCGGTGCGGACGGGATGCAACCAGAGCGCCGAGCCACTGAATCCGCGCAGGGCCAGGGCCTCAAGGACACCACGGAATTCCTGGAAGGCGACGGGGATGAAGCGGAACACCACGGCGAGGGGAATGATGAAGGCGCGTGGCGCGTGGAGCTGCCGGAACGCGGTGATGAGTTCGCTGACGGTGGTGCTGGTGATCATCCAGCAGGCCAGTGCGATGCAGGTGCCGATGCGCGCCAGCCAATACCCCACCAACGCGCTGGTGGCGATGATCCAGCCGGTGACCGAATTATGCGGCAGCAGGGGCGCGGTGTACAGCACTGCGGCGATGGCAATTCCGGTGGCGTAGGTGGCGACGGCTCGGAGGGAAGCGTCGATAAGCAGCAACAGGGCGGTTAAGGCCACGATGATCCACAGAACCTTGCTGGGAAAGGCACCCATCGCCAGCATGTTGCACACGATGATGGTGAGCAGTTTGGTGCGGGGGTCTAGGCCGCTTCTGCCTGTGAGTCTGCGCGCCGGAACGCGAGAGGGGTTGTGGCTCATTAAATGACGCCTGCCCGTTGGAAGTGCTTTTTCAGCATGTTCATGCCGACGTTGGCGGCAACAAAGGAGATGATGAAGGTAAGGACCATCCAACATATCAACACGGTGGGGGTGAGCAGTTGCTGCATGGAGTCGGCGTACTCGGCACTCATAGAGTCCCGGACGTGGGCGAAGTAGGCATCTGAGTTGTAGAAGATGGGTGCGATGGGCGCGATGCTCCACAGGTTTAGTACGGCGTAGGCGAGGCAGTTGGTGCTGCGCCTTCGGTAGTGTCCACTGTTGGCGATGAGGTCCGCGAGGAAGCCCATTGCCAGGCCGAGGATGCTGACGTACCAGGTGTGTCCGGTGGCCATCATGAGGAAACCGACAATGGTGCCTGTGATGGTGAGTGCGCCAAAGTAGGGGGTTTGGCGATGTACAGCATCACAACGACGCCGTTGCAGACCACTCCGATCAAGGCGCCGACAATGATCATGAGGGGAGAGATAATTCCCAACATCCCACTGCCGAAGGTGATGACAAAGTACAGAGCGGTGAAAACACCCGCGTATACAAGGTACCGCGGATTAGTGATGCTCTGAGCTGAGGTTTTGCGCATTTTTGGCTGCATTGTGGATTGCATTGTTGGTTGTGTCATTGCGATTCCTTAGTGATGTTTGCAGTGATGCTTGCCCAACCCCCATCACATTAAATAAGGGTTGCCTTAGTTAATTATGAATTTCATTCATTATTTAACGCCGCCACCCCCTGCCAAGCAAGCACTTTTTCCAAATAGGCACCCCCAAACAGGTAGAATCACCGGCGTGAGCCCCACGCAGAAACCAACATTTAGCCACGCCAACCCCACCACACCGCCCAAGGCCGAACGCGAGGCGGGACGTGATACTGGGCGTGACGCTGGGCGTCGGGCGGAACGCGAGGAACAGCGCCGCGCCGAACTCGCCGCCGCCCCCTATGTCGCCGCAACGGTACTATCCACCGGCATTCACCCCGCCACGTCCCGCATGGTGGGCCTGCACATGGCTACCTACTCCCCCGACGGCGAAGTTGTGGACACCTACTTCTGCGTGTTCAACCCCGGCGATAACCCCGGTCCCCGGCACCTGCACTCCCTCACGCCGGAGGACATTGAGCAGGGCGTGGGTTTTGAAACACAACTGCGCCAGATCTGCGCGTTGATCGACGGCCGCACCCTCATCGTGCACAACTCCACCCGCGACTGGGGTTTCATCGTCGCGGAATCCAGGCGCGCCGTGCGCGTCCTCAACTCTAAAGGCCCACGCAGCCGGGGACAACGACGCGGCCAGCGGGGACGGCGACGCCGCATAGGGCACATCCCCCGACCTGAGATGGTGGTGGATACCTTGGAGAGCGCGCGGCGTCGTCACGCAAACCTGCCGGACACGCGCCTACGAGCGGTGGCACGGGCACTCGGCATGCGCGTCCCCTCGCCCAAGGCATCCGTGGCGCGCGCGGCCATCCCGGCCGAGCAGCTGGCGCGGGAAAACACGCTGCTGCTCGGACGCATGTTTTTCAACCGCCTGAGAGACAGTGACGTGGTTCAGGCAAGCCCGAATGACCTGCGCGGGGATCGTTTTGGCCTGCAGCGCAGCCGCCTGCGTCTCGACGCCGCGACCGCCACCCGCCGCTACACCAATCCCGGCATGCACCAACCCGGAAAGGAACTGGTGCAGGGGATGGAGGTGGTGATCACCCCCCGACATCACCGTTGACCCCGACGAGATAATCGCGGCGGCGATGGATGCAGGACTCGCCTACTCTGAACAGCTCACCCGGGAAACCAGCCTGGTGGTGTGCAACCAGGAGGGGGAACTACGCGGAAAGGCCATGCACGCGCACCGCAAAGGCATTCCTTTGGTGTCCGATACTGAATTTATGCAGCTCACCCAAAATGTTCGTGCAGGTACCGCCGAATAAGCGCTGGATTCACTAGTATTTAGGGAATGAGCTTGAACCTTCCTGCGCCTCTGCAGCGGCTGCGCACTACCGTAGCCACCACAGCGGCGACACTGGCCACCAAGGCGTCGCAAATGACTGGTCGGGGGGGCCGGTGGCATGATCGGCGGCCTCATCGCGGGGGCCATTGACCCGAACATCATGGCCAACCTCGGTGGCGGACGCCCCGTGGCCCTGATCACCGGCACCAACGGAAAATCCACCACCACACGCATGCTGGCTGCAGCGCTGCGCACACAGTACGCCGTGGCCACCAACGAAGGTGGCGACAACATGGACGCCGGCATCATTTCCGCACTCATGGCGGGTCGCGGGGCGTCACACGTGGTGCTGGAATGCGACGAACTGCACGTCCCAGCGGTTGCTGACCGCCTGAATCCTTCCTGCCTGGTGCTGTTGAACCTCACCCGCGACCAGCTTGACCGCGTGGGCGAAATCAACACCATCGAGCGGCGCCTGCGGGCCTGCGTGGAAGCACACCCCGAGATGACCGTGATCGCCAACTGCGACGACGTCCTGGTCACCTCCGTTGCCTACGACGCACCCAACGTCATCTGGGTCTCCGCAGGTGCAGGCTGGGTTGGCGACTCCGTCAGCTGCCCCCGCACTGGCGGGCACATCGTCCGCGACAGCGACGACTGGCACGCCCTCACCCCGCTTGCCGACGGCCGCACCTTCCGCCGCCCCACACCCACCTGGAGCATCAGCGAATCAGGCATTGCAGTACCTTCTGAGGTTTCGGCGGAGGTTGTATCTTTGTCGTTGACTCTGCCAGGCAATGCTAACCGTGGCAACGCTACAGAAGCGCTCGCCGCCGCCATTGAAGTGTTTAAGATCCCCCTTGATGGGGCAGTGCAGGCAGTCCAAGCCGTCTCCAACGTGGCCGGACGCTACTCCACCATTACTTTCGAACAATGGGAAGTGCACATGCTCCTGGCCAAGAACCCCGCAGGGTGGCAAGAAGCACTCTCCATGGTGGACCGCACCGCCGACGGCATCGTGATCAGCGTCAACGGGCAAGTCGCCGACGGCGAAGACCTTTCCTGGCTCTGGGACGTCTCCTTCGAAGCATTCGAAAACACCCACATCGTTGCAGCAGGAGAACGTGGTACCGACCTCGCCGTCCGACTCATCTACGCCGATGTGCCCCACACGCACGTACCCAGCACCGTGGCGGCCATCCGCAGTTGCCCACCCGGACGCGTCGAAGTACTCGCCAATTACACCGCATTCCGCGACCTGAAAAAAAGCCCTGGAGAAAATAACAGAGGTGCGCAAATGAGCGAACTAACCATCGGACTCATCCTCCCCGACGTCCTAGGCACCTACGGCGACAACGGCAACGCCCTGGTCCTGCGGGGACGCGCCCGCAAGCGCGGCATTGACACGGAGGTCGTGACCATCAAGCTTGGCGAACCCGTGCCCACCAACCTGGACCTCTACTGCGTCGGCGGCGGCGAAGACACCGCACAAATCCTCGCAGCAAAACACCTCACCGAACACCGGGGACTCATCGAAGCCGCCAACCTCGGGCGACCCATCTTCGCCATATGCGCCGGACTGCAAGTCCTTGGTGAATCCTTCCGCGCCGACGGGCGCATCGTCGACGGCGTTGGACTCATCGACGCCACCACCAGCTCCCTTGGGAAACGCACCATCGGCGAGCTCATCTCCACCCCAGCCGGAATCCCAGAACTCACCGACACACTGACTGGATTTGAAAACCACATGGGTGCCACCATCCTTGGTCCCGACGCCGCCCCCCTCGGGCGCGTGATCCGGGGTGTAGGAAACTGCGATACCCACGGCGCAACCGCTGACGGTTCCGCTGAAGCTGACGGGCAAGTAGGCGCCGAAGGCGTAGTACAAGGCAGCATCATAGCCACCTACATGCACGGACCGGCGCTCGCCCGCAACCCCCAGCTTGCCGACCTGCTGCTAGCTCGTGCGATGGGTGTTGAACTGTCCTCGCTGGAGCAGCTGGATATTCCCGAGGTTGAGCAGCTAAGGAAGGAGAGGTTGAGGTAGGTTTTTGGGAGGTTCTGGGGGCTTATGCGGACCTGGGTTGTGAACTGGGATCTTGGTAGAGCATTGGCCGTGACGGGAGACATGCGTCGAGCGGCACGTTAACAACGCCCACTAACGGTTTTTCCGCGGCCGATACTTTTTTGGTACGTAGTTCCACATAACCCGGCACATCACCGGCAATATAGCGTTGCCATACCTGCTGATACAGCTGGGCGATTGGCATAAGCAAAGGACTTCCAGGAAGCACCGGCCGCACCTTCACGTCTTGCCAAAGCAGGTAGTGGCGGGCCTTCCATTCTTCTACTGGGCGATCCTTCTTTACACCTTCAAGCCAGGCACCAGGTAGGAACCAACTGCGGCCCGCACGCGCACGATGACCTTCCACAATCAACCCACGATTTGCGAGCTCGGCAACTACTGCCCGGAGAGTGGCCGCATTCCAGCTGTTCCACCTGCGGATGTCTGCGTCAGTTGGGTACATCAAACTCAACATCTGCAGGTAATAGCGCGCGGCATCATGGCTGACATTCAACTGGGTGGCAACTTGGTCTACTACCTCAGGGGCGGAAACCGCAGGATCCCAGGGGCACCCTTCCACATCATGCACAATGCTCAGATCCGCAATGTAGGTATCCAGATAGCCGTCCATCAAAAGCCTGATTGCCTGAACATCAGGGCGCTTATCTCCAGTAAAACCGGGATCAGTGAAACTACTGCCAAAAGGAACAGCGGCAAGATACTCAGAATTTTTCAAGTTTTTCTCTGCAGATTCACGCAGCCACGTGAGTTTATGGGCAACAAATGGCCTTCCCGGATCGTTGAGCTCTAGGTTCTGCGCCAAATGCAAGTAGATCGCAAGAGAGTCCTTGTAGAAAGGTGGCCAACTTGAAGGGTCTAGTTCGGGACGATTAAAAATTATTTCGTACACTGGTCTGTACCACGGCGAATGTAACGTCACATGAGAATCCACAAGAACCTTGTAGTGCATATCAGCGGTGATATGCATACCGGGTTCTCCTAATATTTCTTGCCAATAAGAAATAATGGCTGCAGTATCCGGCCCCTGCTGGATATAAGATACTGGATCGGTTTGCGGTACAGCGTGAGCCAGTAACTGAAGGAAACCAGTAAACTGCTGATCATCGTTGTTATTTTTAGAAAAATGATCAAGACATTCATCTGCCAAGAAATGTAGATAAAGTCTTGTAATTGCTCTCTCTACGGTTGTAAATCCATAGCTACTTGGAAAATCAAAATCATCATGATGTTTCATACCGCCAAATACATAGCGGACAGTGGCGGGAATCAGGCCGGTTCCCCGAGAGATTTCCTTTATTGCATCTTCATTAAGGGTTCTACTGCTCGTTTCACTAATCGCATCGAGACAGGCAAGGAAATCCTCGGCATTCATGCTGACATCTTGATTGTACTTAACTGTATATTCGCCAACTTTTTCCCGACCATCAGGAGTGAGAATAATGCGAGATATACTACATTTATTTCCATTCCAGTCATATTCAGAGTCAAGCACAAGACACCCCTCAACGACAGAACCATGAGGAAGAATATCTGCCACATATTCAACTGACTCGTAGGTGCCAATATCAATGGAGGCTCGGCGCCAACCACATCCAAAGATACCAAGTTTAGTTGCAGTCTGAAAGAAATTCACCAGGTCGGTAAAAGCATTATCTTTTTATAGAGTTGAGGAAGCAAGGGAGAGCCCAGCATGCCAATGATGAAACGTTCATTATGCATGAGTTTGACCCATTCAGAGTCAAACTCATCGGAAGAAAGAGCGGAAAAGTTATCGGGATCGACAATGAACGATGCGATGATTTGAGCATCACGCGATGCTAAATGTAGATAATCATAGGATCGTTTATCTAAGTATAGATATAGTAAGTTTGCAGCTGGTTCACTGATGCAAATATCAGGGACGGCAGCGCTTTGAGTTAACTGCTTGACAAGTTCTTGAAATTTCGCAACTTGTACGCGGATAGTGCGTTGCGTGGCTACAAGTTCGTTTAGTAATATCTCATCGCCACTTCTTAATTGATGAGAAAAAATGGAATATACTTCGTTATCAGTTACTGCGTCGAACACTTGCCGTGCTTGGTCATGGGTGTAGACTCGCATGAGCTTACTTGCATGTTCATCACGATAGTGGAACTGATGAAATGCAGCAAAAGGCAAATTTTGAAATGGGGAATCTTTATCTTGTAATGTGATTTTCACTTCCGTTTCAATATCTTTCCAAGGGGAACCACTATTACAAACAAGCCATATACCACCACCAGGTTTAGGAATGGCACCCTGGAAATTACTATCACACTTGTAGTTACCATGCGGCGAGACAATATAATAGTCATCATTATATTCATATTGAATATAAACATGGTTCCCCCCGCACAGCGCCAAGCAGACTATGCTTAGTCGTTGGAAATGCTGGAATAATGGTTGATAATCCAGTCATGATCTTGGATTCTTCTGGGATTTCTAAAATGTCCACCCCATAAGAAAACGCACCTATTTTTTCTAGTGCTTCCCTGGCAGTTCCCTCCCATTTTTTATAATCAGTTCCATTCCATAGCATCAGTTCATCTTCGTTATAAGCTGATGCAAAAATGGGTGAATTTTCTTTATTTATAGCTATAACGTTCCCGAAATTACATAATCCTAACTTCAACTCCGTCGGCCGCAGTAGACCAAAAGCTGTTAGACGTGTTCCATCGGAAAGAGGCAGGCTGACCCCCTCAGAACCCCACCTATGTTCGTCTACTGAATAAGTTTGCAAATCACCCAGCCACATAAGGCGACCATCTGACTGGTTATGCGGCGTAAGATAAACTTGAACTTTATCACCAACGGTTAAAACCGAATGAATGTTTTCATAGCGCGCAGGAAGTTCTCCACTGGCTAGTGTGGCATCACCATCCACCACCTCTACATATGCCCCAGACACTACCGCCACAGCAGGGAAAGAATCGAAGACGTTAAAATCAGTTTTCTTAGATTTCGACCTAACTCGCGCAACCGCCTGCTCATAAGCAGGCCAGGTTAATTCCGCTATCATTCCTGCATGTAGCGCCGCCACCAAGAGCTCATCAGCATTACGAGTAAAGAGCTTTTTCACTCGCTCACCATAGACATCATACACTTTGGCACCGCCAGAAAAGACCAATCATCAATAATTTTATTATTATTGAAGATATCTTCCGTGCGACCTACTAGTTCATCTATTTTTTTACCTAGTATTATTCGCGCACCCTCATAGGAAAGGAAAACATCAAGATATTTCTTGACCTCGAAATCGAAAATTCCTTCAACAAAACATGAAGAAATATCTTGATGGCGTGCCGCATGTAGTAGAGGTCGACGATTTTCAGCATGCTCATCCTCCAACCAATAAGCCCAATCTACTTCCCCCATGGCAATGCCAAGACCTTTTACATCCCAGGAAACGTCATATTCACATAATATATCGATAACATTAAGCGGCATCCACATAAAATTCCTGCGTACACGCAACCCACAAAGCGCATCACCACAATAGGCAAGCTCTTCCTCAAGCACCGCACTGTAGTCGCTTATTTCATCATCATCACTGTAGGTATTAATAAAATCCACCAACCACTGCGCGTAGCGCGCACGATCAGTGTGCATAAACTCCAACAACCCTGCAGCATGCCACAAACTCAGAAAATGCAGCGGCGTTGTTTTCCGAGGCTTCACGTCCCACAGCACCTCAAGCGCCTCTGGATGCTGCTTCAACGCCTCAGCAAGCGTCACGAACAGCTTGGTTGACGCCTTTTTAAACACAGGAAGCTTCAGCAATCCATTCACCAGTGCTTGATCAATCTCAGCCGGAGTCATCCCCGCACGCTGGCCTAACTGTCGTAACACCACAACCACACCCGTTGACGGACACACCCCCGCCCGGGCTTGAGCATGTACTAGCCCCAATGCATACGTAAATCCTTGCTCCGCATCACCGTCACGAGTTCCAACTGCACGGCATTCCGCAACCAGTTCTGCAGCACCAACAACACCAGCATGAGCAAACTCCACAAACGCAGCCTGGTGCCGTTCTAGATCAATCGCCACTTTATGAGCACGCTCCACCGCCCTCGCTTTGCCGAAGAATTGCCGTGCGGCTTGTCGGTTCCCCACGGTGACGAAATCCGGGCAACCTCCTCCAAAAACGTCGGTGCAAAATGCGGTGCGGAGGCTGCCAACTGCGCGGTCACAGCATTAATATGTGTTCTAGCGCGTCGAAGGCTGGGGCGACGGCGAATCTGTTCCAGCTCGGCGACCAGGTTCAAGGCGTGGTGGGCATTGTCTGGGTCGGTCATGATCGGCCAGGCGGGAAAGCCAACAGCGTGTTGGGTGCTTGTCCCCACTGCCTGTTGTGTGTCGGCTTGCAGGCCGAATAATCCCAGCATGGTGGTTTCGGCGGACATGATGGGTTCGGACACTAAACGGACCACAGGCAATGGGTGTGCCGGTCCGCTGAACTTAATAGCTATAAGGGGGTGTGTGCTTTCCATAAGGGTGTAGTAGGTGAGATACTGTTGATTCCTTGGTTGAGGAAACCACACATCTACACAGATAGCAAACAAGCAGCACGACGTGACCAGCGAAAGTTCCCCACGCGAGATCTCTAGAGCCAACCGTCCGGCTGGGGTCCCAGGGGCTTTTTCCTTTCCTGCAGCAACGGGAGACGTTAAGTACCGTCATAAACAATGAGACCACTGATACACCAGGTTTTTATGAACGGCGCCCTATAGTGTTTGCTCATCAAACTGTCGTTTTCAGACACAGATCGAAAGCGACAGTTTGATGAGCAAACACTATGACGGCACTACTACACCCAGCGACAGAACCTCCTACCGCATACGCCCTAGAATCTCCTGCTTGCGCTCCGCATAGAATTCCGGCGTTAAGCGGGGCTTGTCCTTCATGCGATCATGGAAAATAACTGCCTTATGTGGCGTCCTGTGGACGGCCCGCAGAGCAAAATCGTGATCGGATTCTGGGTGATATACCGGCACTCCGTTGCCATTTTTCTGCCATGCTTCTGGGTAGGCATCGTCAATGGGCTTACCGTCCCAGCGGTCCGGTAGCACACGAATGTTCGGTCGGTAGAAGCGCCGGAAGTACCAGCGAGTGAAAACCGTGTTGACCGGAAAATCGAGTGGAGCGTACCACTTGAACTGCGGCAATGTTGTTGGCCGCGAACGCCAGTCCTGTGCCAACGCTTCTATTTCTTCAACCATGGAACGTATTTTTCGGGGAGCATGCTTTTCGTAGTGGAACATGAAGAAAAGCCAACTTGGGAATAGTAAAGAACCGTCAGATGCGGGACCGCGAACCCCACCATATCCAACCGGCCGAATTCCCCGGTTCAATAGACGCTGCCCAACAATGCGTTGGCAGTTGATCGGATACAAGCCGTATGTGGCAATAACATAGGCAGTTTTCTCATAGCCCGCTAACGGCAGCCCATCGATAAAGTCGAGCAGCAACTGCGACGGACGCGCGTTATAGGTCGGCGTTAGCACAACAAAGAAATCGTACGGTGCTACATCATCGGCCGACAGCTTCTGCGTGACCTCCATCATCACTGGCTCAATCTCACTGCCCGATAGGGTCTCTGCAACCACTTCGGCCACCATCTTGGTGCTGCCAGAACCAGAAAAATATAGAATCGGTACTTTTTTGCCCATGCTGGCAATCATATGACGTTTCTCAATCGCTACCCCCTACAACCTCAACCTCCCGCTCAGTGCCCGGGAGAGCGTGAGTTCGTCCACGAATTCGAGGTCGCCGCCTAGGGGCATGCCGCTGGCCAACCGGGAGACTATGAGGTCGGGGAAATCGCGAAGCATGCGCGCAAGGTAGGAGGCAGTGGCTTCGCCTTCAGTATTGGGGTCGGTAGCCAGGATGACTTCACGCACCTCGGGGATGTTCCGACCTTCTACGTCGTCGAGGACACCGCCGACACGTTGAAGCAGGGTGGTAATGCTCAGGTCTTTGGGTCCAATGTTGGCCAGGGGATCGAGCGCCCCACCGAGCACGTGATACCGCCCGTTGTATTCACCGGTGCGTTCGATGACTTGGATGTCTTTGGGTTCTTCAACCACGCAAATAATGCCAGGGTCGCGCCCCGAATCGGCGCAGAAGCGGCAGATTTCTTCGCGGGAGATGTTGCTGCAGATGCGGCAGAAGGTGACGCCATGCTGCACGGCCCCGAGGGCGTCGATAAGCCTGTTGATGTCGGTGGTTTCGGCGGTGAGGAGGTGGAAGGCGATCCGTTGGGCGCTTTTTGGACCTACGCCTGGTAGCCGGGAAAGTTCGTCGATGAGGTCCTGGAGTGGTCCTTCAAACACTGTGGTGAGCGAGCCTTTTCTGTGTGTGACGTGGAAAAGCGGCCAGGTGCGTATACATCTGCCCTGGCCGCACGTTGGGTGGAAGGTTTAGAACATTCCTTGGAAGCCCTGGGAGAGGGGGCCGATTTTTTCTTCGGCGAGGGCGGCGACTTTCTGGTGGGCGTCGGCAAGTGCGCCGAGGATGAGGTCTTGGGAGGGTGTCTACGTCCTCGGGGTCAACGACTTTGGGGTCGATAACCAGGTCGGAGATTTGACCGTTGCCACCCATGGTGGCCTTGACCAGTCCATTTCCGGCTTCGCCGACCACGGAGGCTGCCATGATTTCTTGCTGGGCTTGGTCCAGCTGGGCTTTCATCTCCTGGGCTTGCGCCATGAGTGCGGCCATGTCGTTAGGCTCAGTCATTATGTACCTTTCGTGTTGTCAGTAGTAGTACGAGTCTAATATTTTTTGCCGTCGCCGTGGGACTGTTAGACGGGCTTGGCGCCGAGCTCTTGGCTCAGCAGGTCCATGGCTACGGTTTTTGCGTCTCGACGGTCGCGGTTTCCCGGCTCCTGCGCAGCTTCCCGCAGCATTTCCTCTTCCTCCGCATTCGTGTCCGCTGGCGGGGGCGGCGGTGCGGGAATACCCTCATCTGCGGGGTACCCATAGGGGTCACCTGCTGGCGGGGGCGGCACGTCGTCATCGGGTTCGGGCGGCAGCGGCACTGACTCGTCCATCGGCGGTGGCGGTGGAGGCTCCGGCATGCCACCGTTTGCCTCCAGAGCAGCCCGCCCGCGCGCCGCCGCTTCTTCCCAGCGTTTCAGCTTCCGGGGCTCCTCTTTTGGCTGCGTATCGACGTCCTTCGGGGTTTCCGCAGGCTGCGAGGCTTGAGGCGCCTCACCCTGCGGCCCGCCAAGAGCAGCAGGCTTTCCCCATCCGGTCGAGGCGGGTTTTTCTTCTTCTCCCGGCTTCTCCTCGTTCTTCTCAACGACCGGTGGGGTCCACGGTTTTTTTGGCGTCAGCTCCCCCGTGTTCTCCGCAGTAATTCCGGCTTCACTGGGGTTTGTCCCAATCACGCAGGTGATCGGCACTTCAACTCCCACAACGTCCTTCACCGCGTCCACGATGGCTTGGTTGTTGCGGGGATCGTTCAGCCGAGAGGCGAGGGCGCCAGTGTTGTGCCCGATGACCAGCGTGCCGTCGCGCATGCCCAGCACCCGGGCTTCGGTGAGCATAATCTCGGCAACCTTATTCGCGCCCCCTACCTTCGTGCGCACGGCTGTCCATTGCGAACGGACCTGCTCGGCAACAGACGCGGCAGGCTGCGCGGGTTCGGGTTGGGGTTCCGGTGCTGGTTCTGGTTCCGGCTGTTGCTCCACCACGGGTTCGGGTTCTGGGGCTGGGACCTGTGCCACTTCGGGTTCAGGTTCCGGAGCAGCAGATGCCTGCGCTGCAGCCTCGGCTGCTTCCCGCGCAAGACGCTGGGATTTCCGCTCGTAGACCCGACCACTTGGCGAGGGCGCGGGTGCAGGCGCAGGCGGCGTTGACGCTGATGCCGCAGCAGAAACAACAGGTGCAGCCTGAACCGCTCCCCCACCGGACGCGGAAAGAATGAGCTTCGCCGCCAGGATTTCCAGAAGCAGCCTGGGCGCGGTGGCGTTGCGCATGTCGTCCACATTGCTGTTGATGGTGGAGGCGATGGCAGCCAGAGCAGCTGGTTGGAAGGACGCGGCCTGCCGCTGCAGCGTCTCAATGCGGTCTTGCGGAGCGTCCACTAGGCCGTTGTCCACCGCATCGGGCACGGCCTGCAACACCATGAGGTCACGGAAGTGGTCTAGTAAGTCGGCAGTAAAACGCCTGGGCTCCAAACCTGCGGCGATGGCGTGATCCACCGCGAGGAACATCCCTGCGCTGTCGCTGGTGGCCAGGGCATCCACGGCGGCGTCGATAAGCGTGGAACTAGTAATGCCTAACAGCCGGGAGGCAAGATCGTACGTCAGCCCCTCTGGACCAGTGCCCGCAAGCAGCTGATCCAGGACGGAGAGTGAATCACGGGGCGATCCACCCCCGGCGCGAATGATCAGCGGGTAGACGGAGTCCTCTACCTGCACGCTTTCCGCCTGGCAGGTGCGTTCCAGCAGCATGCGCATGTCCGGCGGGGCGAGCAGCCGGAACGGGTAGTTGTGCGTGCGGGAGCGGATGGTGCCGATGACTTTTTCCGGCTCGGTGGTGGCGAAAATGAAGATCAGGTGCTCTGGGGGCTCCTCCACAATCTTCAGCAGGGCGTTGAAGCCCTGGGTGGTGATCATGTGGGCTTCGTCGATAATGAAGATGCGGTAGCGGGATTCCGCCGGAGCGTATGTGGCACGATCACGCAGGTCACGCATGTCGTCCACGCCGTTGTGGCTGGCGGCATCCAACTCCACCACGTCCAGGTTGCCCGGCCCTCCGGGTGCCAGCGACACGCACGAGTTACACACCCCACAGGGGGTGGAGGTTGGCCCTTGCACGCAGTTGAGGGACCGCGCCAAAATACGAGCCGACGATGTTTTACCGCACCCCCGCGGGCCGGTAAATAAGTAAGCATGATTGATACGTCCGCTATCAAGGGCGACGGACAACGGCCTGGTCACATGATCCTGGCCGATCACCTCCGCGAAAGAGGCTGGACGATACTTACGATAAAGAG
>BNJS01000630.1_pt1 | contig 32358 bp, 45 predicted proteins | sample 8540461 | NCBI WGS metagenome assembly BNJS01 (sample SAMD00202454, study PRJDB9452) | human saliva metagenome | isolation source: human saliva | place: Japan
CGACTAGCTTCATGTTTTATCGATTCAATTTCATCATTAGGAATTAATGGTGATGGAGTTGGATTAAACTATCATTGTGGATTATTTAGACAGGTATTTGTGAAAAATGAACAACATGCTGAACCAAACTTCTGGATTGAAGACTCTTCATGGTTAAGAGATACTGATATTAAATATACAGTTCCATTCAAAAACTTCAACCTAACATCTACACTAAAAAGAATAGATGTTCTAGGATATAAGAAAGATACAAAAAATTATTTAAACTTATTCGATATTGATTCAGTTGATAGTAATATTATTGAAGACGGAATTAGCTTTGATAAAACGGAAATGAGAAGAACTTAACATTATTCTTATATCCAGATGATAGTGATAAAAATGGTGAGTTACTACGTATTTACCAACAATACTTTATGGTATCTAATGCAGCACAATTAATTTTAGATGAAGCTATCGCAAAAGGAAGTAACGTTCATGATTTATATGAATACGCTTATGTTCAAATAAACGATACTCACCCAAGTATGGTAATTCCTGAATTAATCCGTTTATTAACTGAAAAACATGGAATTAGCTTTGAAGAAGCATATACTATTGTGCAAAAAATGACTGGTTACACAAATCACACAATTTTAGCAGAGGCTTTAGAAAAATGGCCAATAGAATATTTAGAAGAAGTAGTTCCGCACCTTGTTAAAATTATTAAAAAACTTGATGCAGTTATTCGTGAAAAATATGAAGGTGAAGATATCCAAATTATCGATAAAAGATGATAAAAGTACATATGGCTAATATGGATATTCACTTCTCAAATAGTGTAAATGGAGTAGCATACTTACACACAGAAATACTTAAAAATTCTGAATTAAAACACTTCTATGAGTTATATCCAGAAAAATTCAATAACAAAACAAATGGTATTACTTTTAGACGTTGGCTAGAGTTCTCTAATAGACCATTAGCAGCTTATTTAAAAGAACTAATTGGTGATGAGTACTTAACAGATGCAACAAAATTAGAAAAACTATTAGCATTTGTTGACAGCAAAGAAGTAGCAGCTAAACTAGAAGAAATCAAACATGAAAATAAACTAGTTCTTAAAGAATATCTAAAAGAAACTCAAGGAATTGAATTAGATGAAAATAGTATTATCGATACACAAATCAAGAGATTCCATGAGTATAAACGTCAACAAATGAACGCTTTATATGTAATTAAAAAATATTTAGATATTAAAAATGGTAAATTACCTGAAAGAAAAATTACTGTATTCTTTGGTGGTAAAGCAGCACCAGCTTATATTATAGCTCAAGATATTATTCACTTAATTCTTTGTTTATCAGAGTTAATTAATAATGATCCAGAAGTAAACAAATACTTAAATGTATTCCTAGTTGAAAACTATAATGTAAGTGTTGCGGAAAAATTAATTCCAGCAACTGATATTAGTGAACAAATTTCATTAGCATCTAAAGAAGCTAGTGGAACTGGTAATATGAAATTTATGTTAAATGGAGCACTAACATTAGGGAACTCTAGATGGAGCAAATGTTGAAATCGATGAGTTAGTTGGACGTGAAAATATCTATATCTTTGGTAAAGAAAGTGATGAAATTATTAAACTTTATGAAACTAGTGGTTATGTATCTAAAGATTACTACAAAAAAGCTGGTGTAAAAGAAGTAGTTGATTTTTATCGTTTCTGATGACTTAGTAAAACTAGGAAACAAAGAAAGATTAGAAAAGACTATACAATGAGTTATTAAATAAAGATTGGTTTATGACACTAATTGATTTTGAAGAATATTACGCTAAAAAAGAAGAAATGTTAGCAGACTATGAAAATCGTGAATTATGGCTTAAAAAAGTAATTGTTAATATTGCTAAGGCCGGATTCTTCTCATCTGACCGTACAATAGATCAATATAACAAAGAAATTTGGAATAAATAACTATATGAAAGAGGGAAAAGAATATGAAACTATTAACGATTAACGTTCATAGTTGGTTAGAAAATAATCAGCTTGAAAAACTTGATATCTTAGCAAAAACTATCGTAGAAAAAAAATATGATGTTATCGCAATGCAAGAAGTTAATCAGCTGATTAATAGTGAAAATGTTTATTCAAACATAAAAAAAGATAACTTTGGAAAGATGTTATTAGATAAAATAAATAGTTATGGGGAAAGCGGCTATAGTTATTACTGGACTTATTCTCATATTGGTTTTGACAAATATGAGGAAGGTCTAGCAATACTAGCTAAGGGTAAAGTGTGTGATGTAGAGGATTTCTACTGTACATCACACCAAGATATCCACTCTATATCTTCAAGAAAAATATTAAAGGTAACGTTAGAAATAAATAATCAGACAATAGAATTTTATAGTTGCCATATGAATCTACCTACTTGTGAAGATGAAAATATTAGAGAAAATCTTTATAATCTAGTTAACCATACAGATGACTCTAATTTAAAAATCTTTATGGGTGATTTTAATACGGATTATTTTAATCAAAAAAAAGATTACAACATGATTATAGAAATGGGACTTTTTGACACTTACGAAATGGCTCAGAAAAAAGATGATGGTGTAACAGTGTATAAAAAAACATTAGTGGTTGGGAAGATTCAATGAACAAGAAAAAGCTAGATTATATATTTAGTAATCGTGAACTTAATGTTACGGAAAGTAGTGTTATTTTTAATAATACTAATTATCCAATAATATCAGATCACAATGGTTTAGAAGTAACAATAGCAGAAAAATAAAAATAAAAAGGAGGATAATGTTATGTTACAAAAGATTCAGCGTTTTGGAGGAGCTATGCTAATGCCATCGATAATCTTCGCATTCTTTGGATTAGTAGTAGGTTTAACTTCAATATTTAAAAACCCTAACTTAGTAGGGAGCATCGCGACAGAAGGTACTTTATGGTATAATTTCTGGTTCGTAGTAGAGCAAGGAGGATGGACAATCTTCAATCAAATGCCAGTAGTATTCGCACTTGGTATTCCGATTGGTCTTGCAAAAAAAGCAAATGGTCGTGCAGCACTTGAAGCGTTCTTAATTTACATGGCGTTTAACTACTTTATCAATGGATTCTTAACAGCATTCCCATCATTTGGAGTAGACGTAACACCAGCTTTAAAATTACCAACAGGTTTAACTAGAATTGCAGGAGTAATCACTCTAGATACTTCAATTATTGGTTCTATCCTTATTGCATCAATTGCCGTTTGGATTCATAATAAATACTTTGATAAAAAACTTCCTGAATTATTAGGAATTTTCCAAGGTACTACATTTGTTATTATTATTGGTTTCTTATTAATGATTCCTATGGCATACTTAACAGCATTATTATGGCCTAAAGTTCAATTAGGAATAGTTGCCTTACAAGGATTCCTAAAAACATCAGGTGTAATTGGAGTATTTTCATATACTTTCCTAGAAAGAATTCTTATTCCTACTGGATTACACCACTTTATCTATGGACCATTTATGTTTGGACCAGCAGTAGTAGAAAATGGAATTACAGCTTTCTGGGTACAACATATTCAAGAGTTCTCTCAAAGCACAACTCCATTAAAAGAATTATTCCCTCAAGGTGGATTCTCATTACACGGTAACTCTAAAGTATTCGGTTTACCAGCAGCAGCTTTAGCTATGTATGTAACAGCTAAAGATAAAAAGAAAAAAATTGTAGCAGGGTTATTACTTCCAGCAGCTTTAACAGGCTTCTTAACTGGTATTACTGAACCGATTGAGTTCACATTCTTATTTGCAGCTCCAATACTATTCGTTACACACGCAGTATTAGGTGCAGCAATGTCAGCAACTATGTATGGGTTTGGAGTTGTAGGTAACTTCGGAAGTGGATTAATCGACTTCTTAGCACTTAACTGGATACCAATGTTCAAAAACCATTCATCACAAATGTTTGTACAAATAGCAGTAGGTTTAACATTCTCAGTAATTTACTTCTTCGTATTTAGATTTATGATTCTGAAATTCAATTTAAATACACCAGGTCGTGAAGATGACGATGCTGAAACAAAACTATATTCTAAACAAGAATACCGTGAAAAAGGTAAAGAAAATGCTGAAGCTAAACCAGAAGTTAGAGATGATTCTGCAACACACGATGACCAAGCAGTAATTATTCTTGAAGGTTTAGGTGGAAAAGACAATATTATTGATGTTACTAACTGTGTAACAAGATTACGTGTTAACGTTAAAGATGAAAGTCTAGTAAAAGATGATAACTTCTTGAAAAAATCAGGGGCTCTTGGTGTAGCTCGTAATGGTAAAGCTATTCAAGTTATTATCGGGTTCTCTGTAGGTCAAGTAAGAGAATCATTTGAAAAATTATTAAAATAATATAAAAAGAGCGAGTTGATATTATCAACTCGCTCTTTTTGTGATTAGTGTATTAGAACGCTGGAGTAGCGTGTCCTTTTAATTTTTCGTTGATGAAGTTTTTAACTTTCTCACTAGCTAATGCTTTTTTCACAGCTTTTACAGCATCACTATCTTTATTATCTTCTCTAGCTACTAGACTTACTGCAAATGTTGAATCATTCTGGTCTTCAACTAGGACACCATCTTTTAATGGAGTAAGTCCTAATTTAGCAATGTAAGTAGGATAGTTAAATACTAAGTCTTTTTCATTATAAGCTTCGTTAAGGTTTAATAACGCAACTTCAGTAAATTTAAGATTTTTAGGGTTTTCTTTAATATCTGCTGTTGTTACAGTATAACTGTTTGGATCTTTAAGTGTAATTACTTTATTTTTATCTAATAAACGTAAAGCACGAGCTAGGTTAGTTGGGTCAGATGGAATAGCTACGTCTGCACCATCTTTAAGCTCTTTAATATCTTTAATGTTTTTAGAATAAAAAGCTACTGTAGCATTATATATAGGTTGAACAGCTACTAAGTTAGCACCATTTTTTTGATTAAATTGTTCCATAAATGGTTTGTGTTGGAAGAAGTTAGCATCAACTTCTTTATTGTTTAATGCAACGTTAGCTTGAACGTTGTCAGAAACTTTTACGATTTCAAGATTATATCCTTCTTTTTGAAGGTCATCTTTAATCATTTCTAACATATCTGTCATTGGGGCAGTATGTGAAGCTACTTTAACAGTAACATTTTCTTTTTTCTCACTTTTTGTGTCTGATTTACTAGAACAAGCAGTAAGAACAAGTACAAGTGCTAATAAGCTTGTAAAAATTGAAATTAGTTTTTTCATTATTATTTCTCCTTTTTATTTATATAATTTTTTGCCAATCCATAACCAATGGACTGAATAATGAAAACATAGATAACAAATATAATAACTACAAGATACATAAGATTGTAGTCATATTCTTGATAGCCGTATCTATAGGCAAATTCACCAAGTCCTCCTGCACCAATAACACCCATTACAGTTGAATAAGATAGTAAACTTATTGTTACAGATGTGAACGACAAGATTAGATCGCTTTTTATAGATGGTAGTAGGAAGTAACGAATTATTTGTAATTTAGTTGCCCCCATACTTATAGCTCTATCAATTATTTTTTTTGGAACATTAAGTAAAGCCTGTTCAACAAAACGTGAATATATACTTATAGAAACCAATGCTAATGGTAAAGTCGCAGCTAGATTACCGAATGCAGTTTTAAATAGAAATCTATTTACTGGTATTAATATAAATATGAATATTAAAAAAGGTACACTGCGTAAGGCATTAAGTAATATACTAAGTATTTGATAAATAAACCTATTTTTTAATAAATAATCTTTTTCTAATGAAAATAAAAGTATTCCCAATGGTAAAGAAAAAATCAGACATACTAACATTGAGACTGCCATCATAAAGTTAGTTTCCCAAAATGCTTTTATAATCCCATCAGAGTTTTTAATTAATAAATCAATCATTGTAAAAACTCCTTTACATAATTATAGTAGTTTTTCATCATAATCTTTTTCATTATCTTTTTAGGTACATTGACATCTTTTATAGTAGAGTCATCAATTATAATAACTATCACAAAAGTAATAATGATAAACTATGTGAAATCATTAATATAGAAATATTAGTAGTCTCTCAGTTTATTTAATAGATAAAAATTTCTTTTTCACTATTAGTATCAAGAGGCAGAACTATTTCGTCACATAACAAAATTTCAGGTTCTTGAAGTAGAGCCATAGCTATAGCGACTTTTGTTTCACCACCCACTAAGACTTCCCACAAAGACTATTTTTAAGCGGTAATGTCATAAATTCCAATATTTCATCTATATTATTTTACATTCACATTGTTTAATTTATAAACAAGACTAAGATGATAATAGACACTCTCATTATCTAGAAGATTAGAATTTTTGAAATATGTATGCCAAGTTTTCTAGTACTTCTAAGTTCTTTTATTTGTCATTGATTTTAAAGTTTTCCTTTTATAGAGGATATCCCCGCTATCAAAACTAACAATTCCATTAATTATTTTTAAAATTATTACTTTTCCCAGTACCATTTCTTCCGATTATACAATAACTTCTTGTTTGTTTTATATCAAAAGAAATATATTTAATTTAAAAATTAGCATTTTATATTGTTGGGTAGATACGTAATTTGAGACAACATAATTACATCCATATATCACTTTTGGAAATGATTTCCAAGATAAATGCTTGTTCTGTCTTGGTATTTTATATATACTCCATTAAAATAGGGTTATTGTTAAATCGGTGTTTTACACAGCTGCTATTATATTTATACTGTATTCAGGGTAGTACAGATACAGCAGATATTGTAAATTTTCAATGAATTTTGGTAAAATAACTCCTATTTCGACTTTATTTATTTTAAAGGATAGTTTATAATTAGATATGGTTGTATTATAATGATAGAAGTGAAAAGAGGGGGCTATAATTTTATATGATTGACTATAGTAGAAATAGCCAGAGAATGGCAGGAGTAGGGACTACTACTGTTTCAAGATATTTTAATAAGGTGGAAATTTAAAAAGATACATGAGATTAAAGAAGTTGTGAGCAAATATAACTACATACACCAATACTTTTGCTAAGGCATTAAAAAGTACAGATAGTAAAATAATAGATTGTAATTGTTTCGTGTACACTCCTTATGTGGATTCTAATACTCTAAAATATATTGATGAGATTTGAAGAAAAATAATTATGAAACTTTTAATTATGAGATGCACGTGAGTGAAGAAAAACAACTTGAATATATATTGCGGAAACTTGCTCGTATAGTATTGATGGAATAATTCTCTATAACAACTATGAGTAAAAGTTATGAGAAGATACTATAAAATCTATTGATGTTACTACTTAGTGCTTCTAGGACCAAGAAGGAGGTATATACGTATAGTGTAGAATACAATGACTTTAACGCAACAAGAGATTTAACAATTTTTAATTTTAACTAGTAGTCATAGAAAAATAGCATATATGGGAGTAGAGAAGAAGATATAGCAGTAGGATATTATAGAAAACCAGGGAGTACGCGCACTCTTGAAAATTATAATTTGGATTCTAGACGATGTATTTATAACAAACTTTGGTTTAGAAAATAGTTATAGACTTATCAACGAAAATATAGATAGAATTAGAGAGAATACATGTTTAATATGTGCTACAGATAATCTAGCTTACGGTGCTATAAAAGCACTTGAAGAACATGGTTTAAGGGTAGGGGATAATTTTTCAGTTGCAGCGTTTGGTGATTATGCCTCTTCATCACTATTAAAATCACCATTAACAACTATTAAATTTGATTTAAAAGAAGCTGCTAAAAATACGGTAGATATGTTATTGAAAGTTATAAAAGAAGAAGAAACTGAAATGAAAATACTAATAGGCTATGAACTTAAAACAAGGAAGAGTGTAGTAGATCTTAATTATCATAGTAGAAAGTAGAAGACATGACAAAAATAAAAGCAATATTTTTCGACATTGATGGAACTATTAGAGTACCAGACAATTCCAGATAATACAAAGGAGACTTGAAAATTAAGAAAAAGGAATAAAAATTTTTGTGGCAACAGGTCGTGCACCGTTTCATCAGATTTTAGATGACTTACTTGATTTCAAATTTGATGGATATATCACAACAAATGGACAGCATACTTAAATACAGAGGTCTAAACGACAGTTCTACTCAAAAGAGACATAAAACAAAACTCTTACATATCTTCAAAAACATAATATAGCCAGATTTTGCATTATTAGATGGAGCATTTTTAAATTTAAAAATGAAAAGGGTCAAATGGTTTGGAAGATGAGTTAGAGATCCAACCAGATTTGTAGTTGTAGAAGATGCATATGAAAGAGCATTAAAATGAGAAAGTCTATCAACTTAATGTTTTTGTATCCGAAGAGGAAGAAGGAGACTTTATGCAACTATGCCTAATTCAAAAACTGCTCTGTTGGATGCTCATTTTACGGATATAATACCGCTGACGCGGAAAAATAAAGGAATCGATTGTCACCATCAATCATCGGAATTAAACCAGAGAGAAACTAAAAACTTTTAGTGATGGTGGTAATGATATGAATATATTAAAACACTGGAATAGGTACCATGGAAAATGCCAGAATGATGTAAAAGGTGCAGATTTATGCAACTAGTGTAGATGATGTCTATGCTGAGCACTATAATGTATTATAAAAACACATAAGGAACAGATTTGTTCTTGTGTTTTATCAAATTTCTTATAAACTCCTCCTTGCCTTTCTTTACGCAATTACAGTAAGTCTATCATTGTGGCCTCTAATTTAGTTGATCCTTTTGGTGCTGTTTCCCGTCCTGAACGCTCAATGATTAATATTCCTTTAGTCCATGGTACTTCACTAATAGTTTTCCAATTAGATTACTATCATTTGATATATTTGTAATTATTTCAACTTCATTCTAACTCTCTGTCTTTAAGTTTATTGCTTGTAAGTATACGATCTAATAAGTACTCATACGGTTTTGTTCCTAATATTTTGCTGTAAAAATAAGCTAATAAACAACATAATTACAATGAGAGGAGTAATTTGGTTTTTGAGTCATTTCAAATAATAAAGATAATAGAGAGTTATGGGACTTCGCACAATGGCAGTTACAGCGCTTGACGTGATAATATACACGCAATGCATATTTAGCATCATTGCTAAGCATAGAGCGCCTAATACTGCACCTTGTATAACACAGCATAGGAAGGAAAATGCTCCTCGCACCCTGGAAGTAAAATGAGACCAATGAGAATAGTGTTTTAATTAAAGTATGGGACTAATAGGAAATGAGATACCAGATTTAGTTTTCAATAAGAAATTCTACTACTAAACTATGCCCACTTCCTAGGACTATTGATAAACTATAAATAAAAATAAAAGTGAAATTAAAAATGCAACCTGAGGTCTGAATACTATATTTAGATTTAGTTTTTCATAAATTTCTAAATAAAACTTTAATAGTAGTATTATAAAATGTCACAAAAATTCCAAGAAATTCCTAAGATAACAACAGCAGGATATTTCTGGACACCACATAATCTATACTAGGAAAGATTAAATATTGGCTTTTAAACAAAATGTATTGTCCCATTATGTTTTGCCACAACTGCCGCGCTAAAGCAACAAACAATCTTCTTAGTAATGCTTTTATGAGCACTAACTTCACTGGAAAATAAAACCCCTGCAAGAGGTGCTCCGAACGCGCTATAGAAAAGACCAAAGGCACTAGCTCCACACGTTATTAAATATTTTCTCTCGACTGGGTTTCTTTTAAAACTCTTGAGACGAGTTTTACCACTCATGGCTCCTAGCTGGATAGATGCGTCACGCCCCATAGATAAAACCACCGTTCAGCAACCAAATACCATTTCGGTAATCTTAACAAATAGGACTTCGAGTGGTTAGGAGTCTAATCTGCCTATGTAATCTCTGCAGAAACTTGAGGAATACTACGCTACTAGCCATCGCTCTCTTTAGTAAAAATCTCAGAAATAAGCTGATAAAATAAGGACAATTAACAAAATAACTTTCCAAATAAAGCCCGTTTTTAATAAAATCTGCAGTGAAATGAACTATCCCACTTAAAACCAACCGGTAACCTATAGCTTGCTCCAACAATACCACAGCAAAATACCGACTAAAAATGCCGTTAAGAAGTTAGAGTTGCTTCTGTTTTAAGATTTTTATTGTCGTTATTGTGATTTTACTGACTCTTTCATGAAATACCTCTTTCTAGAAATTAGATATTCAACTATTACTATTTTTATTAAATTAATGATGATCAAAATAAATACACTAATATCATTTTACCCTCTAATTTATAAAAATCAAAAGATATTTTGTTTCTTTTAGTACAAATATATAATAAAATATGTTAAAAATTAAAAGTAACAGAGAAGTGTAGAAAATGAATGTATTATTAATTATTTGTGCAATTTATTACATAGCATCGGACTATATGCATTTTGGCAAAAACTACTAAGGAAAACCAGGTCGAGTACTCGAGGAAGTAGGAAAAACTTTGATGAAGAGCACTAGTAGTCGATACTCGTTGAAAAAGAGTATGATAGGTTCATACATTTAATGGTAAGTTTACCGATTAAATTATTTAAAGATGGTACGATATTCTAGATGATTATAAAGATGATATTATTCTATATTGTAGTAGATATCACTGAAACACAGAAAAATTATTACGTGAAAGAGATTTACAAATTACATGTAGGTGATGTAAACAGTATGATGCGAAAAGCTTTACATATACAAATGTTTTACTATCTGGAGTTTAAATATAGAATTGCCAAAAGACTTCAAAAACAATTATTAAATTTGGGAAGAGTATAGATGATCAGAAATAAAAAGTTTCGCTTAGAAATTGATTCGGTTTTTAGAAAAATTAGATAAAGATGCTACAATTTTGTCTATAATAATAATCCGGAAGAAAGTAAAGAAGTCTGTAAAAATTAGGGGAAAATGGCTAGTACTATTATTAATTTAATAGAACCATTTTTATACAAAAATATCGTGATGCATTTTATAATCCAAAAGATTGTGATGCGAATCCGGCTGAGCAAGCTTCTGAGTGTAGCGCTTGAGGTTAGAGATTATAAAACGATAGGTTATCGTTAATAAAAACAGGGGGTTCTTGATTAAGAATTCCTTTTTCTGTGGTATAATAATATGATAGAATAATTAAAAAGTTGAGGATGAAATTTATGCGAGTTTTTACACGTTTTAGCACAATTACGCAAAAAACAGGAAGTGAGCTTATTTTACAAATGTAATAGAGGGATTAGGAAAAAGTTTAATCATGAACAAGCGCTTTATATGGAACTTCACCAGAACATAATTTTTAATATATTAGATACTGTGTATGAAAGAGAATTCGAAGGGAAAGATTTAGACTTTTCCTATAGTTGGAATGAGTGATATTATGCTGCATAATAATACTTTTATACGAAGATATGACTAGAAGAGATGATAAATTCTTGGCAAAAATGCATTTAGAGGAAAATATTAATAAAAGCGAAAAGAAGAATTTAATCCAGACGTTGTTATTACTCATCATTTATGGATGTTTGAGTTCAATAGTTTGTGAAATTTTAATGATAGAAAAATTTTAGGAGTATGTCACAATACGGATATTAGACAAGCTGAGAAAAATCCTGTAATGAAAGGAAAAATATGTATTAAACTTTAGGAAAACTTGATAAAGTATTAGCCTTAAGTAGTGGCCAAATTGATGAAATAGCAAAAGTTTTCAATTATCCTAAAGAAAACATATATAAACATTGGGGCGGGATATAATGAAAAAGTCTTTTTCCCATTAAAAGAGTACCCTAAAAAAGATAAAGTAGAAATTATTTATGCTGGAAAATTTGATGAGTCAAAAGGATTTTTTGAATTAATTAAAGCATTTAGAATATTAGAAACAAAGGTTGATAATGTTGAAATAGAGTTAATTGGTAACTTGAAAGAACAAGATAGGGATAGAATAGAGAGTTTAGTTGAGGATTCAAAAAATATAAATATATATAATGTCATGGATCAAGTTCATCTTGGAGAAATAATGCGTGAGAAAGATATTTTTATCCTACCGTCATACTTTGAAGGACTAGGGCTTATTGCTGTAGAGGCATTAGGTAGTGGATTAAGAGTAGTTGCTACTGAAATAGAAGGGTTAATTGAGTTTTTAGGTGATAAAATTAACAACTCAGATATCATAGAATATATAGCTATGCCAACTATTTATGATACGGATAAAGCAGTAGAAGAAGAGAAACCTGCTTTTATTGAAAGAATAGTAGAAGCATTAGAATTAATGATAAAAAGAACAAGAAAACAGCGTGAGATTCCAAAAGAATTAATGGAAGAAATAGAACGTCATTCTTGGAAGAAAAAAATAGAAATAATTCATAATTTATTATAAAAATAATATGTATTAAATGTGAGTGGCTTAATAACATTAATGATATATAAATTAGTGTTTGAGTCACTTCATTTATCGTTATGAAAAATTATTTTTATAGGAGGAAAAATGGATAAAATAATTTTTATTAGATGGGAATAGCTAGTTATCGTGCTTTTATGCTATGCCCGCTTTGAAAAATAAGAAAGGTTTATATACAAATAGTGTATAAGCTTTTACTTTAATGTTAGAAAAGAATCTTAGAAGATACAAAGCCTAAGTATGCTTTAGTAGCGTTTGATAAAAGGTAAGAAACTTTTCGTCATAAGAGTTAGGAAGCTTTATAAAGGAAACGAGAGATAAAACACCAACTGAATTAGTAGAACAATTTGGATATGTTAGAGAACTAATAGAGTCCTATGGAATTAAAATATGAAGAACACTTGACTATGAGGCTGATGATATAATAGGTAGTTATGCAAAATTGCCGAAAAAGCTGGATTAGAAGTAATTATAGTATCAGGAGATAAAGACTTAACTCAACTAGCTAGTGATAATATTACAGCTTTACTATACTAAACGAGGTGTTACAGAGATTGATTACTACACTCCAGAATTTATAAACGAAAAAGTATGGTTTAACCCTCAACAAATAATCGATATGAAAGGATTAATGGAGATAAATCCGATAATATACCAGGTATTTCCAGGAGTTTGGGAAGAAAAACAGCAACAAAATTATTAACTGAATATGAAACTGTAGAGAAATGTACTAGAAAATATAGACAGTATTAGTGGAAAAACTAAAGAAAGATTAAAAAGAAGGTAAAGAAGATGCTATTTTAAGTAAAAATTGGCAACTATCTATACCGATGTTCCTAGTTGGATAATAGACAGAAGAGCTACTTTACTACAGAAGATATAGAAAAGAAAAAGAATTGTTTGAAAAACTAGAATTGTCTCATTTTTAAGAAAACTATCTCAGGAGTCAAAACCTCTAGAAGATATTAGTGAGTCTGAAACTCAAAGAAGAGAATGTTAAGAAAGATATTGAGATTGTAATTGCTGATAAAGACACTAAACTAGATTTTAGAAATAGTTCAATACATGTGGAATGTTATACAGAAGACTCATCACCAGTCTGATGTATTAGCTATTTCGGTATTTACAGATAATACTGCATTTATTTTTAGTGAAGAAAAACTTTTTCGATAATAAATATGTTATTGAATATCTAGAAAGTGAAGAAGAAAAATAGTTTATGATATTAAGATTATTTATCTAGCTAAGAAAAGAATCAAGAAATTAACGGTGAAATGTCTTTGATATTAAAATTGCTAATTATCTAATTGATGTTACTGCTAAAAGCGAAATTAATAAAATAGTATTCAATTACTTAGGTGAAATAATAAGCAGTGATGAAGAAATATATGGAAAGGCGCTAAAACGTAGTTTACCTACCTCGAATGTGCTAAATCCATATATTGCTAAAATTGCAGCTAGTATTTTTGAAATCAAACCTCTATGATTAGAAACTTGAAGAAGAAAATATACTAGATTTATATAAAAATATAGAAATAAAAGTAGCTAGAGTATTGGCTAGTATGGAGTTTGAAGGAATTCATGTTAGTAAAAAGCTTTTAGAGGAAATGAGTCAAGAATTTGATGAAAGAATTAAGTACTAGAAGGAAGTATCTATACCCTAGCTGGTTCTGAATTTAATATTGCTTTCTCCAAAACAACTTGGAGTTGTATTATTTGAAGAGTTAGGCTTACCTGTTATTAAGAAAACAAAGACAGGATATTCTACATGCGTTGAAGTGTTAGAACAACTCACAATATAAAACATGATATTATACCATTAATTGCGGAATATCGTACTGTAACAAAATTAAATTCAACTTATGCAAAAGGGCTAGTAAAAGATATTACTCGTGAAGGAAAGATTCACACGCGTTATGAACAAACATTGGCTCAAACAGGTAGACTATCTTCAGTTAATCCAAACCTTCAAAATATACCTACACGAATAGAGGAAGGGAAAAAGATAAGAAAAAGCTTTTATACCAGCTTCTAAAGACAGAGTTATTTTTATCAATTGACTATTCACAAACTAGAATTACGAGTTTTAGCTGTATTGCTCAAGATAAAGGTATGATTGATGCATTTAAACATGATGTTGATATTCATACAAAAACTGCAAGTGATGTTAATGGTGTAGCATTAGATGAAGTAACATCAGCTAATGAGAAGAGAAGCCAAGGCAGTTAATTTTGGAATAGTTTATGGAATTTCTGACTCGGATTATCAACCAACCTTGGAAACTTTACAGAAAACGTGCAAAAGAATTTATTGAAAAATATTTAGAAACATTTAGAGGCGTCGATAAATATATGAAAGATATAGTAGAGTTTATAGAAAGAGCATGGATATGTAGAGACTTTTATATAACAGAAGAAGAAGTTTACCTGAAATAAAATGCTAAAAACAAAATTATTGCAAATCTTAATGCACGTATTGCTATGAATACACCTATTCAAGGGACGCCGCTGATATTATAAAAATAGCGATGATAAACGCATTTGAGTATATTGAAAAAAAGTAAAGTTGATGCAAAAATTATTACTACAAGTACACGATGAACTTATCTTTGATGTAAAACAAAGATAGCTTAGAAGAATTTACCAGTAAGATGGTGAACATTATGGAAGAAGCGGCAAATTTGATGTTAAACTAAAAGCTGAGGCTAGTAGGAGCTTCAGTGGTATGATGCGAAATAATTATATAGTATAAATATAAAACAGTTCTGTCAAAATCAGAGTGCTAGTTTTTATATTGTAATAGTCATGAAAATATTTATGAAAAATAAAATATAAAAATCAAAAATAAAAAAATAAAGTAATATTTATAAATTTTTAATTTAATAATTTTAAATTTTATTGTAAAAACGTATATTTTAGATCAAGATGATGAAAATAATAAAAATATTACGTATTTGATTATTTAGTGTAGAGTTTTTACAAAAACATTAGAGATTTGTTATAATATAAGATAATACATTATTGAATGTAAATTTAAATTTTAAGGAGATGTTGTTATGAATAACAATCCATTAATTAATGCAAGAGAGCAAATAAAAAGTGCTTGCGATATACTAGGTTACAAAGAGGAAGTTTATGAATCGTTAAAAGATCCTCAAAGATTTATCGAAATTTCTATTCCAGTGAAAATGGATAATGGTGAAGTAAAATATTTTAAAGGATTCCGTTCTCAACATAATGATGCGATAGGACCAACAAAAGGAGGACTTCGCTTTCACCCATTAGTAACAGGAGATGAAGTTAAAGCATTATCAATTTGGATGACATTCAAATGTGCAGTTGCTAATTTACCATACGGTGGTGGTAAAGGTGGGATTATCGTTGATCCTAAAGAACTATCAAAAGGTGAATTAGAAAGATTATCACGTGGATATATTCGCGGATTATACAAATACTTAGGAGAAAAACAAGATGTTCCAGCTCCAGATGTTAATACAAATGGTCAAATTATGTCTTGGATGATAGATGAGTATAATGTATTGACTGGTGAGCAGGGAATTGGTACATTAACAGGAAAACCACTAGAATTAGGTGGTTCATTAGGAAGAACACAGGCTACAGGTCATGGTGTTGCATTATCAGCAAAACTAGCATTAGAAAAATTAGGTAAAACAGTAGAGGGTGCTAAATTTGCTGTACAAGGTTTTGGAAATGTAGGTAGTTATACAGTAGATACTGCTATAAAATATGGAGCTACGGTTGTTGCAGTTACTGAACGTGATGATGATGGAGTTCAATATGCAGTATATCGTGAAGAAGGACTATCATACGAAGAATTACAAAATTGTAAAGATACTAAAGTTAGGTTCCACACCTTACCTAATACAAAACGTTTAACATTAGATGAGTTTTGGGCGCTTGATGTAGATGTATTATGCCCTTGTGCTTTAGAAAATGCTATTGATTCTCATGAAGCAAGCTTAATTAAAGCACCTATTATATCAGAAGGAGCTAATGGTCCAGCAACACTAGAAGGTGATAAAGCATTACAAGATAAAGGTATCGTTGTAATTCCTGATATTTTAGCAAATAGTGGAGGAGTTACTGTATCGTACTTTGAATGGGTGCAAAACTTACAAGGCTATTACTGAGCGAAGAAGAAGTTGTTGAAAAACAAGATAGAGTAATGACAAAAAGCATTTAATGATATTTGGGAAGTGAAAAATAGATTCAATATTCCAATGAGAAAAGCTGCTTACGTTAACTCGATTGAAAAATTGTTATAAACATGAAGTTAAAAGGTAGATTAAGCTAGATATATATTAATTAGTTAAGCTTTATAAATTTTTATTAACTTTTATTTAAAAAGAGAGTGACTTGAATTTATATATTCAGGTCACCCCTTTTTGTGTGAATTAGTTATTCTTTTTATTTCTATAAAATATAGGCTATTAATCCTAATGCAACTATTGTTGCATATGAAGTAGGATTATTTATACCAGTTTTTTGGGTAAAGTTTTAACAGTAGAGTTATTATTAAACTACGACTTTCACTAGAATTTAGGATAATTAATAATGTTATTATTTTCTACTTTAGATTTATTAGGTTACTTTGTAGCTGCTTATTTGTAGTAGTTTGGTTAGTATTATTTTCATATTCAAAGTAGGGAAGCTCATCAACTACAGGTGCATAATTAGGTGTGTTATACTCAAAATTAGTATTATAATCATTAACACCTATTTTATTTCCATCTTCAGATAATGCAGTAGTTCTGATGCTTGAATTCATAACGAATTGTTTATTATCTTGGAATAATTGTCCCATTTCAAGTAGTATTTTTCTCTGAATTATTTCTTCCGGCAAACATAACCCCTAGTGATAAATTATTTTTCGTTTTTGTATACGGGCAGAGAAATAGAGGGATTACCTGTAAGGTTGAATAGCCATGTAAATGGGGGTTCTCTTCATCATAGGTTCCCATTGTTTTTACTAATAAATCAAAGCGTTCTTTAGGTCTTTATATTATTAATGTTATATAATTCTTCTCAACTTCAGGGTCCACATAAGGATCAATGTTCTTATCGTTTGAAGGTGCTGTTACAGCATTAGTAGCCATTAAGAATAAATCATATTTTTATAGAAATTATCCATTTGTTTTTTATATATGTACTAGCTGGTTTTAGCAGAAGAAACATCAGTATTACCTACTACTTTTCCTGTAGAAATAGTTGAAGTACCTAGAGCATAAGTAGCTGGATCTAAATTATATTTGTGTTTTCATTGGCAAGTTTAGCAGCTTGGGAGTATGCACCACCTATAGCACCAACAGCATACGTTCTGATACCTTCATATCCATCAACAGGAAACTCATTAACTTCTTCAACTTCAAAACCTTGTGATTTTAAAAATTCAACAGCTTTTAGAACAGCTTTTTCCATCTTCGCTTAGTTCAACATCTTTAAGTGGAGTTTTAAGCGTATAGGCAATTTTTAATTTTTAAATCGTTAGGTACTTCTTCTAGAGTTTTAGGTTTGTTTATTTTTAGTTTTATCAAAATAAACTTTTGGCATCTTCTATGGTTTTAACAAGAGGGAATTTTACTACGTGTCCTGTCGGCTTTTAATCTGATTAATCCAGTCCAAGAAGCTGGAATACGAATAGAACTCTCCTGCATCACTAGCACTTGCAATTGGGACCATTCCACTTGCTACTGCACCAGCACTTCTCCTGAAGAACCACCTGTGTTACGTGATGGGTTAGAAGGGTTTCCAGCAGGTCCAAAAAGTTTAGAATCTGTAATGTTTCTAGTTCCTAATTCTGGATAATTAGTTTGACCTAAAAATAACAAATCCTAATTTTTCTGAATTCTTTTGCTACCATTAGATCATTTTTGAGACTTTTCCCTTGTTAAAAATAAACACCATTTGATGCATCACCATTTTTGATTTGGTCTAAACCTTTGATAAGAGTGGGTACTCCTAAAAATGGTTGTTCATCCCAGTTAACAGGATTAGATGATGCATTTCCTGCTTTTTATACGATTATCAATTTCTTTGGCATCAGTATATGCTTGTTCTTTAATAGCAGCTGGAATTTTTTCCGTTTTCTGTTGTCAGTACAGCATTAAGTTTTGGATTTTCTTGATCAATAGTTTTATATGCAAGGTTTACTAGTTCTTCACTAGTTACTTTTTTCTCACGAATTAATTGAGCAAGCTCCAAGGCACTTTTTTGTTTGTACTCAGAAACAGTCATAGGAATTTTATTACTAACTTCCTTAGGTTCCTTTTGGAAAGTTGGTTGAGTAGTTGGTTGAGCGGCTGGTTGAGTAGTTGCAACTGTAGTACTTTCATCATTTGCTTTAGCGTTATTGTCTGCAAATATAGGGAACATTGCTGCTGTTGTAAATGCAGGTATAAGTACGTATTTTTAATTTGTCATTTTATGCTCCTTAAATGTATATAGAAATATTTTTCTAGTTGTATTATACTCTTTGAAAAAAATAATGTAATCAAGGAAAATGTTTTCAAAAAGAAAAAGAGGAGGTGAGGGACACCTCCCCTTTTAAAAAGTATAGATTATTTATATCCTTTAAGAGCATTCATACGAGCTTCTGATTGCCCTTTAGCATCTTTTTTCTCACCTTTATAAACCGCAGTTTCCCATGATCCGTACATAGGGTTAGGGAAGATAATGAATTTTTCACCAAATTCACCTTTTAATTCTTCGTATAGTTTTTCTCTATCAGTTTCTGAAGTTTTAGAGAAGTCAGCGAAGTCTACTAGATTATCTCCAAATAGCATAATTAAATTAGTATGTTTCATAACTTCTTGACGACGTGGTTCTTTAGATTTATCTCCCTCTTTTTTAAACATTAAATGATCACGTCCTTGAACAGGTAGGCCTTGTTCTTCAAGATTTTTAATAGTTGCATCTATTTGAGAATCAGTTCTATCAGAGATGTAGTAGATTTGAACTTTATTTTTATCAGCGAATTGAAGGAATTCTTTAGCTCCTGCAACTGGTTTTGCAGCTGCTTTTTGAACCCATTCATCCCAATCTTTGGCGTTAAATGCAGTTCCATCTTTAATGTTTTGAACTTGATATGGAGTATTGTCTAGTACAGTTTCATCTAGGTCTAAAACAATTGAGTATGGTTTTTCTGAAGGTGTTTTTAAATATTCTTTTAACTTAGCTGTTGCTATGTTATAACCTTGTTGGTATAGTGCATCTACTTCTGCAGCATTTTGATACCACAGAGTTCCCATAGTGTTTTCTCTAGATCTTAGTTCATCGTAAGAAAGAGTAATCTTGTTATCAGAATTTTTATTTTCTTCTTTTGAACTACTTTCTGATTTTTGTGCACATCCAGTTGCTAAAACAACAGATGCTAATAATGATGTCATAGTGACAATAACTTTTTTGCTTTTCATAGTTAGTTATTAACTCCTTTTTATATTATCTAATATTAAGTATAGAATAAGAAAATATAAAAATCAAGCCCTTTCAAAAATGACAACCAAAAATATTTTAATACAAAAATTTATTTAAAAATATTGTTGATAATAATATTTCTTTATGTTATAAGGATTTGAGTTTTAATTGAAAAATATAATTTTTATTTTTTAAATGTATATATTATAAAAATTAGGTAATTTTAAGTTTCTAGATATTGAAATTACTATTTTGATATGATATACTGTGTTTAGGTGTTTTGAAACGCTTACTATAAGTTTACTTATAGAATGTACATTATGAATTCAAATAAAATTAAAAAGTTTGTTTTTACTATAGAATAATGATTTAATCAAAAATGAATTTTAAAGAAACTTATAGTAATAAAATAAATTTTTAGGGGAAAAACACATGACAATAAAGGTTGCTATTAATGGTTTTGGTCGAATTGGGAGATTAGTCTTGAGGCAGATACAAGCTCAACATGCTGATGACATAGAAGTTGTTGCTGTAAATAGATCAAGAGTAAGACCAATTAATCAGATAGTATATTTATTAAAATATGATACAACACAGGGATCGTTTTCAGGACTGTAGAGGAGGCAGAAGGTATTTATAGTTAATGGAAAAGAAATCAAGGTGTTTGGTGAACCAGATCCAGAAAATTTACCATGGAGAGAATTAGGTGTTGATATTGTATTAGAATGCAGTGGTAGATTTAATAGTAAAAGAAAAAGGCAGAAGCTCATATATGGGCAGGTGCCAAAAAGTATTATTATCTGCACCAGGTGGTAATGATGTAAAAACAATAGTTTATAATGTTAATCATGAAATATTAACAGGGGAAGAAACTGTTATTTCAGGTGCTTCTTGTACAACTAACTGTTTAGCTCCAATGGCTAAAAGCATTACATGATAACTTTGGAATAGTTCAAGGTCTAATGACTACTATTCACGGCTATACAGGAGATCAACATACTCTAGATGGATCTCTATAATAAAGGAGACTTTAGAAGAGGGCGCTGCAGCAGAAAATATTGTACCGAACACCACAGGTGCGGCAAAAAGCAATAGGACTAGTAATTCCAGAATTAAATGGAAAATTAGATGGGGCTGCACAACGTGTACCTGTTCCTACAGGATCATTAACAGAATTATTCGCTAATGTTGAGAAAAAAGTAACTGTTGAAGAAATCAACGAAGTTATGAAAAAAGCAGCAAATGAATCGTATGGTTATACAGAAGATCCGATTGTATCATCAGATATAATAGGTATGAGTTATGGATCATTATTTGATGCTACTCAAACAAAAGTTGTAGGATTAGGAGACAAGCAATTAGTTAAAGTAGTTGCGTGGTATGATAATGAAATGTCTTACACAGCACAATTAATAAGAACATTAAAACATTTTTGTAAAACTAGTTAAATAAATAAAATATATAACTGACGTTTATTTTAAAAAAATACACGTCAGTTTTTATTAATGGCTTAAGCCAGTTGAGGAGGCGAAGTCTCCGAAACAAAAACCACCCGCTATGCTGGTGCGAGATAAAAGTTAAACATTGAAAAATCATCCTTTCTTGATAAAATAAGAGTAGTTCAAGCTCTAAAAATAAAGAAAGGATGATTATATAATGGCCAATAAACATAATAGTTTATTGCATACAAAGTGGTTGTGTAAATACCATATTGTATTTACCCCTAAGTATAGACGAAAAATTGAATTTAATCAATATAAACGAGATATAGTAAAATATAATACAAAAGATTGTGTAAATATAAAGGAATAGAAATAATAGAAGGGCACATAATGCCAGATCATATACATTTGCTTTTTGTTAATTCTACTCAAAATATAGTGTTTCAAGTATAATGGGATACTTGAAAGGAAAAAGTTCATTGATGATATTTGATATGCATTCAAACTTGAAATACAAGTATGGGAATAGAAAGTTTTTGGGCAGAAGGATATTATGTAAGTACAGTAGGACTGAATGAAAGTACGATAAGGAAATACATCAGGGAACAAGAATCGCATGATATTGCGATGGATAAGTTGACAACAAAAAGAATATATAAATCCATTCGGGAATAAGAAAAAAATAAATAGACCCGTTTAACGGGTAGCGGGCGTCAAAATACAATAGGGCTTGAACGAATGTGAAAGCCAGCGCCTTGAGGTAAAGGGTTATACCTATTAGAGAAAAACCACCCCTTTCCAGGGTGGTCATTATTTTTATAATAATTTTTATTATTTTTGGAATATATAAATAATAAAATTATATTTAGGGTATTTGTGAAGTATAACAGTTTGTTATGAAGATTAAATATAAAAATCATTTATCATATCGAATATAAACGATTATAATTATTATTGAAAAACAGTATATTTTTTTATAGTATTATGGATATGTATTATAACAATTTAAACGAGGTGGGCTATGATTTTTAAATCTAATATGGGATGGAAAAATTATTTCTAATGTGTAAGTATTCACAAAAAAATATTTTTTATAAAAATGGAGTAGAAAATGAGAAATATATTAAAAGCAAAAATTATTTTTCAATAAGAAAAATAAGTATAGGAGTAGCTTCAGTAGTGATAGGAGCTAGTACGTTAAGTGGAGTGCAATCATTAGAGAAAATGGAAGTACAAGCAAAAGATAAAAATAGAGGTAGAAGTAACTCAAGATGTAGAAATAAAAGTAGTAGAACATGAAGATAGAGCGTTGATAGAGATAACTGCAACAAAAAGATATAAGTAATATTGATGCAAAAATCACGCTAGATGGAGTAAAAGTAGCAACATATCATGTGGATAAATTAAAAAGCAGGAGAAAGCATAACAAAAGAGTTAACAAAAGAACAATTAGATAGAGTAAAAAGAAAATTTAGTTAAGAAAAATAAAAAAACATTACCAAATACAGCGGTAGTGAGAAAAATGTGGAGCGAACATTCAGTCTAGATAAAAAGTAATCTAAAAAGTTGTAGTTTTCATACGATGTTGAAGATGGTGTAGTAGCTCTTAACAAAACCAGGGAATCCAACAACACCAAGTAAACCAGAAGTAAAAACCAGAGGATCCAACAACACCAAGCAAACCGGAAGTAAAAACCAGAGGATCCAACAACACCAAGCAAAACCGGAAGTAAAACCAGAGGATTCAACAACACCAAGTAAAACCAGAAGTAAAAACCAGAGGATCCAACAACACCAAGCAAACCGGAAGTAAAACCAGAGAATCCAACAACACCAAGCAAACCAGAAGTAAAACCAGAGGATCCAACAACACCAAGTAAAACCAGAAGTAAAAACCAGAGGATCCAACAACACCAAGTAAAACCGGAAGTAAAACCAGAGGATCCAACAATACCAAGCAAACCGGAAGTAAAACCAGAGGATCCAACAATACCAAGCAAAACCGGAAGTAAAAACCAGAGGATCCAACAACACCAAGTAAACCAGAAGTAAAACCAGAAAAATAAAGTAGTAAAATTTGAAGATGCTAATCTAAAGAGAATACTTCTTAAAAAAATTTAAAAGCATATAATGGGGTTGATGAAGAAGACGATGGACTTGCAGGGGAATATAATATAAAAATCAAAGATAAAAATTATAGAAAAGATAAAAAAATGATACTGAAATCTATGAAAAAGATATGGAACAATTAGAGTCATTCGCTATAAGAGGATTTGATGAAGAAACATTTGAACCTTTTGAAGGGATCAACAGATTAAAAGTTTGGTTGGTTTAGAAAAAAAGCCGTTAACTTAAAAACAACTAACAATTTCAAAATAACTGGGAAGATTCAAGAGGCTCTTTAAGAGACATATCACCGTTAAGAGGATTAAAAACTTAGAATTATTGAGATTGTCCCATAATGACATAATTGATATAACACCACTAGAAGGATTAACTAACTTAAAAACATTTATTTATATCTCATAACCAAATAGAAAATATAGAGGCCGTTAAAAATTTAACTAATTTAGAATCATTAGACTTTGCTAGAAACAAAGGGCCAAAAAGAATAAGTGATATAACCCCAATAGCAAAACCTAACTAAACTAAAATTACTAGGGTTATCAGATGCTAATATCCCAAATATATCTGTGCTGAAAGATTTAGTTAATCTAGAAATATTTATGTCTGATCATAGTCAACTTGAAGATATATCAGTGCTGAAAAATGCCAAAAATCTTACTAAGCTTTATTTAGATGGAAATAAAATTGAAGATGTATCTGTAATAAAAGATTTAGTAGAACTTAAAGAATTATATTTAAGAAACAATATGATTTCAAAAATTGATTTTTAGTAAGCTAAGTAAATTAGAAGACGTTAATGTTCAAGGAAATAAAATAAGTGATTACTCATCGCTAGAAAATCTAAATGCACTTAAATATGTAAATGTATCGGAACAAAATATTGATTTAAATAAAGAAGTTGATCTAAAAATGGCTCTGCTGAAATAGATATGCCAGTTTTAGGATTAAAAGAGTTGGCCAAAAGAAGGAACAATAAAAGTAACTTCAGATAATGATAAAGTAAGCGCGAATTACAATGAAGTAACAGACAAAGTAACATTAAGTGTTTCTGAAGAAGTACAGAAAGAATTCGCTAATAAAAGATTTATCAGTTAATCTAAAAGTTTTATACGTAGGTAAAGGTGACTATAAAGAAGAAGAAACTAGCATAGATGTAAATAATATAAAATTGAATATTAAAGGTGCAGATTCTTCAAATCAAGCATTGCATACTAAGCTAGAAGAATTAACTAAAAGAGAGTTAAGAATGGAAGCTGGATATATTGCCAACCAAGGGAATCAAATTGCTAATAATGCATGGATAACTGCATAAAACAGATGCTGAAAGAGTATTAAAAATGATTCAGCAACAAAAGAAGAATTAGAAGCAACTATAAAAACTTGGAAGAAAAAAATATGAAGCTGTTTTAGGAAGTGAAAAGTAAAAGTTGAAAAAAATTATAAGAGCAGAAAAATAGATTAGATTTGATTCCGAAGTTAAGAAAAGCAAAAACTTTAGAAACAGTTTTAGAATTAAAGAAATTAGTTAAACCAGAAGAGGAGACACCAGGGAAGCCAGATAGACCAGAAGGCAACTCAGAAAAAAACCTGGTGAAACGCCTGGAGGAACACCTGGAACAACTCCAGAAAAACCTGTGAATGATGAAAATGGTAATAATCCACTACCATCAGCAAAGCCAGTAATTAATAGTTATAGTTTTGATGATAAAGTGGTAGAATCAGATGGTGGAGAAGTTAATGTGACTATAAAAGGAGAAAACTTAACTGTTGACAATGTTAAGATTAAAAGTGTTAAATCTTTTACGGCAGCAAAAGAGGAAGAACTGTCAAATTCAATCGTATACAAAAAGTAGGAGATGATATAGTAGCAACTATCAAATTACCTGCTAATACAACTTCAACAGCAAAAATCATTTAATTTAGTATTTACTGATGCATTGGGTATGAAGGCTAAAAACAGTGTATACTGAAGAACGTGGAGAAAATGGGCGTGTAATAACAGTTTTACCAGTAGGGAAAAACTAAGCAAGACTCAGTATTGAGTTTTTGTAACAATAAGCTCTTATCAAGCGCATCATAGCACAGATTTAATAACTACAACAACTGACAAAGGGAATGTCAGTAAAAAAACAGTTGCTCATTTGTATGGAACTAATTTAAAAGCAAATATTACAAAAAGTTAAAATTATTGATCAAAAATGGAGTTGAATGGCCAATACATACTACAGGAAGTAATATAGAAGCATCTGACTATCCAATGATGGTTATCGGAAAATTAGGAAATGGTATTTCTGGAAATGGTACTTACCAAGAAGCTGAGATAGTTTTTACCTAATCATTTAGATATAGATATGACCTTTACATATGTATTTGCACCAGATGGTATAAACTTTGATGAAGCACATAAAGTAACTGCTGTGGTAGAAAAACTACTAATGTAAAAACCAGCGGTTAAACGAACTATTACTGTGAAATATCAAGATGAAAATGGTAAAACATTAAAAAGATGATACAGTATTGACGGGTTATTCATGGTTTAACTATAATGTAGAAAAAGATGCAATAGATGGTTACAAAAATGTTATTGTTAAAGATAATAAAAGTATTATCAGGAAATTTGGAACTAAAGACCAAGAGATAGTTTTTGTTTATACAAATAAAGAAGTGACTCAACCTTCAGACACTGAAAAACCTGCTCCACAAGAAGATACTTTAGCAACTTCAAAAAGCTAAGTTAAAAAGAGTTAGCAGATAGAGATTTAAAAACTAGAAGATAGCTATCAAAAAAGCTAGCTCAGAATTACAAAACAAACTGGAGAAGAGCAAGAGCATTAGCAAATCGTGTACTAGCAGAAAGTAATAATAAAGAAGAGGTAGATAATCAAATCGTAGCTCTTGGAAAAAGCGATAGGGGCAATAGAAAATTCTACAGAAGCTTCAAAACCTAGTGAAGAAAACCAAAAGAAGAAGGTAATACAGGAAATACAGCAAAACCAACAAAAAGTGTAGAACAGCTGAAAGCAGAGCTACAAAAAGTTGGTAGAACAAGATCCAACAAAAGAAGATAACTATAAATTAAAAGATAGCCTTCAAGAAAAAGCTTTGAAAACAGCTAGAGCAAAAGCTCAAGCACTATTACATAAGGAGACGACTGTAGAAGTACTTAAAGAACAAGTTGGTAAACTTAGTAGAGCATTAGAAACTTTGAAAGAAGAAAACAAACTTGCAAAATGATAAAGCTGACAAACCAAATACAACACCAGAGTCGCTAGCACCAGAAGAAAAAGAGTCAGAAGTGACAAGTTATACAGGGATAAAGCTGTAATCTCGAAAGTAGATGGGAAATTGGTAGTAGCAGTTAATGGAAAAATCTAAAAGCGAGTGATTTAAGCTTTAGATTCCATGATGGTACCTCTTGGAAAGATGTTGCTTTAAAAAGTAGTAAGTGAAGATTCTAATAAAAATTATTTTAGAGTTTGTTGTTCCAGAGGAGTTAAGAAATTCGACTGCTACATATAAAAATTTCAGCAAAATATAAAAATCAAATGATAAAAAGCAAATGGAGCTATTAATTTTAAAATAGCATAATAAGTAATAAATAGTGGGATTGAATCAGAAAATGTTGTTGAAATTATTTTCTGGAGTCGTCCCACTAACTTTTTTTAAAAAAATAAAACTTATTATAAGGAGATATTATGAATAATTCAATAAAAAGAAAAATTTTCTATAAGAAAATTTAGTGTTGGGATAGCATCTATTCTTATTGGGAGTAGTATGCTGATGACTTATCCACAAGTTGATCGTTCAGTAGTACAGGCAAAGGAGAAAATAGAAGTAGAAGCCAATACTGATATTAGTTTAAGTGTTAAAGAAGTAAATGGGGATACTATTATAGAAGTATTAGCGTTAAAGGATTTAACAAATGTAGATGTCAAAGTTACGTTGGGTGGTGTTAAGATAATTACTCATCGTATAGATAGTTTGAAAGCTGGTCAAAAAAACAAGAAAGAGTCATTTCAAAAGTAGAACTAGAAAGTATTAAAAATAATATAAAAAAACAAGAAAATTTTACCTAATACAGCTGTTGTAAGAAAGGATTTTTGCAAAGAAATTTTTTTATAACTGGTGGTGAACTAGGTATTGAAGTAAGTTATGACGTGGAAGAAAATAGTGTAGAAATAAAACCAGATGAGTCAACAGAATCGAATAAGCGAGAAAAACTAAATAAACCAGATGAGTCAACAGATTTAAGTAAACCAAAAAAAGCCAAATAAACTAGACGACTCAACAGATTCAAGTAAACCAGAAGTAAAAACCAGAGGATCCAATAACACCAAGCAAAACCGGAAGTAAAAACCAGAGGACCCAACAACCCAAGTAAAACCAGAAGTAAAAACCAGAGGATCCAATAACACCAAGCAAAACCGGAAGTAAAAACCAGAGGACCCAACAACTCCAAGTAGACCAGAAGTAAAACCAGATGAGTCAACAACACCAAGTAAACCGGAAGTAAAAACCAGAGGATCCAACAACCCAAGTAAAACCAGAAGTAAAAACCAGAGGATCCAATAACACCAAGCAAACCGGAAGTAAAAACCAGAGGACCCAACAACTCCAAGTAAAACCAGAAGTAAAACCAGATGAGTCAACAACACCAAGCAAACCGGAAGTAAAACCAGAGGATCCAACAACTCCAAGTAAAACCAGATTTAAAACCAGAGAAACCAACTAAGCCAAATAAACCAGAAAAGCCGGCAGAACCAAGTAAACCAGAAATACCAGTTTATGAAACAGCTGATGGAGAGAATGTAACATTAAATGAAGATAAAACAAGAGCTGTTTTTTGAAGATAGACAATAGTACACCAGTTAAAGTTGACACACCAACTGCTGCATTAGAAAAAGATGTTGCTAGATTAGAAGTAGAGAAAGTTGATGTACCCTAATGTAGATAACACTAATAATGATATTTATAATATTAAGTTTTCTACCAAATTAGGGGAAGAACGACAAATAAGACAGCCTGTTAAAGTAGAGATTCCTGTAGAAAAAGAAGTAGAAGAAGCATATCGTATAAATAAAGACGGAAGTGGCAAAGAATCTCTACCATTTAAGAATGTTGCTAAAGATAATAAGAAACATGTTGAGATAATAACAAATGAGCTGAATTTAATTGGAATTAAATATAAGGAAGAAACAGTTAAGCCTGAAGATGAAGAAATTACAATAAGTGATGCGAATTTAAGAAAATTAATAAACAAAAAATATAGATTCAACAAGAGATGATAACCAAGAAATAACTAGAAAAGAAATAGAATCTCTAAAAGAAATTAATATGAGAGATAAGCAGGGAAATCCTATTTTAGAAGCTAGTTCATTAAAAAGAAACAGCAGATTTTAAATTTGTTCAAACACGTGGAATAAAAACTCTTGTGGGATTAGAAAAATGCGATTAATTTGGAAAAACTTGACTTAGCAGAAAATGAAATTTCTGATTTATCACCGATATCAAAAATTAACTAAATTAACAAAACTAAGTTTATTTAGAAATAGAATATCAGATTTAAAACCAATTTCAGAATTAACTAATTTAGAGTATTTAGATTTATATGCAAATAAATTAGTAGATATAAGTCCACTAGAAAAAAACTTGTTAATTTGAAACACTTAGATCTTCACAACAATAACGATCAAACGGGAGACCCCTATGCATCCAACTGTAAGTGGTGGGATAAAAGATATTTCAGTAGTGAAAAATCTTACTAAATTGGAACTTTTATCACTTGGAAGTAATAATATTTCAGATATTAGTGCAATAAAGAATTTAGATAATATAAAAGATTTAGTATTAGGTGGGAATCATATTAGTGATTATTCGGGACTTGAGCAGTATATTGCCGATAGATTAGCTAAAACAACTGGAAGGCGAAGGCAGTATGAGATTTGATGGTCAAAGAATTAACTATGATAAAACTATCGATGTTGCTGGGACAACAGTTTCAGTAGAAAGTCCATTTAAAGGTATAAATGAGCTAGGTGAAAAATTAGCAAAAAGTTTTTTGAAAAATGATGAGCCAATTAACTTATTCTCAGAAGTAACAACAAATGTAGAAGGAGTAAGAGCTACTTACAATCCAGAAACTTCTAAATTTGATTTTACATTTACAGAAGAATTTTTAAATAAAAATCAAGGGAAGTAGTACTGTAAACTTGAAATTATCTACAGATGATTATGTTTGGAGAGTTAATAATATAAAAATTCAATATAGATAAAAAAAGAGATATTCAAAGATAAAGTATTAGCTGATAAATTTAAAGGAAAGATTTATCTAAAATAACAGAATTAACTAATCTTTATGGTGTTAAAGATTTATCAGGTATAGAAAAACTTGACGAATTTGACAAAAACTTGAGATTAACGGAGAATATAATGATATCAAGGATATAGCTCCAATAGCTAATTTAACTAAATTGGAAGAACTATCTTTAGAAAATGTGAAAATTAAAGATATATCAGCATTAAGTAAATTAACTAATTTAAGAAGTTTAAATATTGCTGGACCCTTTTATTGATCCAGAATATTCAGATGCACAAAAATCCAGTAGACTATGTAATTAATAATATTGATGCTTTGAAAAAAATTAACTAATCTTGAGACTCTTAGTATAGCTAATAGAGGTATAACTGATATAAATGCGTTATCTGGGTTAACAAAAATTAAATGATGTTGTTCTTTCTGGGAATAATATAGCTGATATAAGTGCATTGAAAAACCTAACGGAGATAAGCAATTTAGATTTGACTAGTAATAAGAATATTGAAGATATTTCAGTATTAAAAAGATTTAACAAATTTAACAAATTTATGGTTAACTGAAAATAAAATTACCTCTATAGAAGCTTTTGAAAAAATTTAACAAATCTTAAAAAGCTTTTATATTAATGTTAATAAAATTTCTGATTTAGCACCTTTAGCAGATTTAACTAAGTTGACTCACTTGAGTTTAGGAGCAAAATGATATTAAAGATTTAACACCATTAAAAAAATCTGACTAATTTGACTTCGTTAGAGCTGCAGATAATAAAATAACAGATGTAAGTAGTTTAACTAATTTAGTAAAACTTACGGATTTAAACTTGAGTAATAACAGTATTCATGATTTTTCTCCATTAAATTCTTTTAGAAAAAAATCAATAAAAAAGCGAGGATTCGCAAAACAAATAGAGGAAGTAGATGTAACTAATAAGGAATTTACACTACCGCTGGCTAAAAAGTTTTTGATGGAAGTGAAATTGATTTAGACACAAATGAAGATGGTACATTGAAACTTTTATGAGGTAGCTAATAAAAAGGGAAAAATCAACCTAAGGTAAATGATGAAACAGAAGAACTAGTACCTATTGGGAAACAATATACTATTACCAAAAAAAGATGGTAAGTATATTTTACCTGATAATATTGAAAAAGGATTATATGCAGTTCAATGGTTTAAGTCTTACCAACAATGGGGAACATTCATTTTGAATGTTAATATGTCGAAAGAAACAGCTAAAAACCAACAGATACAGTAGAGTTATCAGCAACTGACAAAGTATTTTATAGAGCGTTATTAAATGATTGGAGTAATTTTTAACAAAAAAATATAAAAAAATTTAACAGATAAAGCTAATTCTGAACATGTCGCTAATAATAAACCTAAATCAACTCCAAAACCAAATTCTGAAACGGAGTTTCATGTAAGTGATTTTGAAAAATTACGTGTATTTGATGCTAATGGAGAGGGTAAATTAGGAAGTACGCTTATAAATATTCCAGTAGAGGATGAACTGGTAAAATTTTTTTGGAAAATGCAACTAATTTAGAAGAGTTTAAAGTTCTTGCTAAAGAAAATAGAGTTAGAAAAATCAAAGACTTTTTCTTTCTTAAAAAATTATCAGAGTTGAAATTATTCTATTATACAAATCAAAATCAAACGAAAGAGAAAGTAGATGTAGCTAATTTAGACTTAACGTCAAATAGCAAGTTGGAAGATGTTCGAGTAGGTCAAGGGAATTTACAAAATCTTAATTTTTGTTAAGGGCTTAAACTTGAAAAATTTAGATGTTGAAGATAATGAGTTAAATGACATATCAGCTCTAAAAATATGACATAGCTTAACAGAGTTACACTTAGATAATAATAAACTTAGTAATAACAATATTTTAGATATAGCTGGGCATTGTTAATTTGAAAACATTATATTTGAAGAACAATAAGAATATTAGCGACATAAGTGTTCTGAAAAAAATTACCTAATTTACGTCGTTTAGTAGTTGATGGGAATCCGTTGGCTAAAAAAATTATTTTAGATATAATTAAAGTATTAAATATTAATACAGGATATTTAGGAGAAATCACAAAAGAAGATTTTGAGTGGTTAAAAGAATATGCAAGTCGTGCAACTATTGTTGAAGCTACTCTAAATGAAAAACAAACAACGTGAGTTTACATTTACAAAATTACCAATTACAGTTGAAGTTAAGAAATCACAGATTAAAGATGGAAAAAGTAACTTTTGAAAAATCCATTAAAGGATTGGGAAAAATATGGGTGCTTTCTAGATAATGATAAAGATATTCCAACAGAGTTAGAGATTTCTGCTGATGGAGAAAGTTTAATAGTGGAAATAGGAAATGATAAAAAGTAAAACATTAAAATATGATATCAATATTGAGGATTACAATCATGAGTTCGAAGGTAGACCAGCTAATATTCATGGAACTGTAGAATTAACCATAAAAAGTTGTTGATTAAAAAAAGTTAAAGATTAAACCAAAAACCTATATAAGTTAATTTACCAACTTATATAGGTTTATTCTAATTATCCAACCCAACTAGTCTTAATA
>BNJS01003106.1_pt1 | contig 32344 bp, 41 predicted proteins | sample 8540461 | NCBI WGS metagenome assembly BNJS01 (sample SAMD00202454, study PRJDB9452) | human saliva metagenome | isolation source: human saliva | place: Japan
CATGTTTTTTTAAGAACTTGTAAAGCGTTTTTACGAAAAAAAATATAAAAAAAGTTCGCAAAAATATTTGGATTTTTATTTGATTTAATACTAATTATTCTCTTGTAAACGATTATAACATGAACGAAATACTTATTCTATGTCACTAAAAGTAATCGAAAATCATTCTATGCTCTTTACATTCGATGTTTGATCTATTAGAGAAGATGTCGGCATTTTTATATCATTAAAATCGTGCAACTTTTTTCAGATACTTTTAAAAGATTGATTTCATTAGCTATTTCCTTTATACTGGATAAAAAGGAGAATAGTATGTCAGAAACAAATCACGAAATTGATTCAAATTTTGCAGGTCGTTTAAATATCCTGCGTGCGGGTGTTCTTGGTGCAAATGATGGAATTATTTCCATTGCTGGTGTGGTTATTGGGGTTGCCAGTGCTACAAGCAATATCTGGATTATCTTTTTATCTGGTTTTGCGGCTATCTTAGCTGGTGCCTTTTCAATGGCTGGTGGAGAATATGTATCCGTTTCAACTCAAAAAGATACCGAGGAAGCAGCCGTTGCGCGTGAGCAAGTCTTGCTAGACCAAGATATGGAACTAGCTAAAAAATCCCTCTATACTGCCTATATCCAAAATGGAGAATGTGAAACCTCTGCTCAACTCTTGACCAACAAAGCCTTTTTAAATAATCCGCTCAAGGCTTTGGTAGAGGAAAAATACGGGATAGAGTATGAAGAGTTTACCAATCCTTGGCACGCTGCTATTTCTAGCTTTGTTGCCTTTTTCCTTGGAAGTTTGCCTCCAATGCTGTCAGTGACCATTTTCCCAAGTGATTACCGCATTCCAGCTACTGTCCTGATTGTAGGTCTTTCACTCTTGATGACTGGCTACACTAGTGCCAAACTTGGAAAAGCCCCAACCAAAACAGCTATGATTCGTAACCTTGCTATTGGTCTCTTGACTATGGGAGTTACCTTCTTACTCGGACAACTTTTCAGCATTTAAAAGACAAGAAATACCTCGATTTTGAAGTCGAGGTATCTTTTTTTACATTTGTACAATCTTGCGATAGCTTCTAGAAGTAATCATGAAAATCAGCACATAGGCGATGAGGAAGATAGCGCAGATAGACAAGGTCACAATCAACATCATAGTCGTATCCAGTACACCAATCACTTTTAAAATCAGACTAAGCATATGATAGGCAAAGGCTAGATGTATGAAGGCAAAAATCAAAGGAAGGAAGAAAACAGTTAAAACCTGTTTGTTAATGGTTTGCTTGATTTGCTTTTGATCCAAACCAACTTTCTGCAAGATAATAAAGCGCTCACGGTCTTCATAGCCTTCAGAAATTTGTTTGTAATAGATGACCAGAACGGTTCCGACCATAAAGATAATGGATAGGAAAATACCGATAAAGAAGACACCACCAAAGAGGGCACTCATCTGAGCACTAGCATCTGCTAGATTGCTACCATACACATAGCTACCTTCAGTGTTTAATTGAGCATTAAACTGATTAAGGTATTTTTCATATTCTTCAGCGACCTTGAGTTGCTCTTCTTCACTGATACCTACATTCATACCACCGTAAAACTGATTATAGATAGCCGAATCTGGGAATTGGTCAAAAAAGGCTTGTAAATTAGGTACAACAAGGTAATTGTAATCAGCAGTCAAAATATTAAACTGATTTGGAACATGGTTTACAATGAAATCTTAGTAAATTCTTCTTTGACAGAAAATTGATGATCATTTAGAGTTAGAGCTTTCTGTTCTTTAACTCCCTCATTCTTTGCAAAGAGTCCGACCTCATTTCCTGATAGAGACAGTTTTTGGCCAGTCATATTTTCATAATCTTTTTGGTCAAATACCATGAAAACTGTTGTGGGTTGGACACGATTTTGTCCTTTTTCAAAAAGGGTTAACTTGCTACCTTCTTGGTTTGCAACACCAAAGTAAGCGTAACGAAGAACTTCTTTCTCTTTAATCTTATAACCTTTGTCACTTGCAAACTGGCTCAAGAGTTTGTCCAAATCTTCTTTTTCAACATTTTGCCCTGAAACCCCAAAATCATGAGGATTTAGAACTTTTTTAAAGCTTTCTGAAGCATTGAAAATACTAGTCGCTGCAGACATGGTCACCAAAACCATTGTTGATAAAATAGCGATAGTTGCTAGTCCAACCGCATTTTTCTTCATACGGAAAATCAAGTTAGACACTGAGATAAGGTTATTTGGTTGGTAATAATATTTCTTGTTTTTCTTCAAGATTTGAAGGAAAACGGTAATCCCTGCATTGAACAAGAGATAGGTCCCAAAGATAACCAGTAAAACAGCTAGGAAGAAAGTTGTTAAAGCTGTAAGAGGATCTTTTACAGTAAGGGAAAGATAGTATCCAATCCCTAAACTAATAGAACCAAGAATAGTTTGGAGAGATAGGAAACGACCTTTTTCTCACCGCTAGCTTTTTCACGAGAGAGCTGAAGGGCATTCATACGGGCGATTCGAAGAGCATTCAGGAACATGAGACCTAGGAAAATCAAACCAAAGACAACAAGCACTGTAATAACAACTTTCATCTGGAAGGTAGCGACCAGCTCAACCTTTAACTTCATCAGTTTGAGCAAGAAAGCGAAAATCAACTTGTCAAATAAGGCTCCAATACCGATTCCTGCTCCAACAGTTAGAATTCCAAATAGCACCAACTCCTTAAAGGTCATACTGATCAGATGACGCTTCTCCAAACCCAACATGCCATAAATTCCCAGTTCCTTGGAACGGTTTTTCATAACAAAACTATTGGCATAGAGGACGATAATGGCTGACGCAAGGGTGACGACAAACATACCAAATCCAAGTGTTGCTTGAATCGTTTCACCTCCACGGATTTCCGCAATCTTAGGATTAAAGGTTAGGGAGTAAAAGAGATAGGTGACAGTGACTGCCAAGAGAACAGCCAGCGCAAAAGGATAGTAGAGTTTGCGGTTTTTAATCAAATTCGATACCGCTAACTTATTGGTTAATCGAAACATACTAATTCACCTCGCTTGCCATGACAGTCAAGGTATCAGAGATTTCTTGGAACATCTGACGTTCTGTCTTCTCTCCACGGTAGATTTGATTGTAAAGAATGCCGTCTTTGATAAAGAGAACACGTTTAGCCCTGCTAGCTGCTGCTGTGGAGTGGGTTACCATGAGAATGGTTTGACCGCGTTCATTGATTTCATCAAACATCAAGAAGAGCTGCAGATGATTTGGAATCAAGGGCACCTGTTGGCTCATCCGCAAGGAGAATTTCAGGTTCTGTGATGATGGCGCGAGCTACTGCTACACGCTGTTTTTGACCACCAGAAATCTCGTAAGGGTACTTCTCTTGCAATTGGTTGATTCCCAGATTCTCAGCTGTTACCACCAATTTCTTCATCATCTCCGTAATGGGTCTTCTTGACAAGACAAGCGGAAGCAAGATATTGTCCTTTACAGATAGAGTATCTAGCAAGTTAAAATCTTGGAAGACGAATCCCAACTTTTCACGACGGAAGCTAGAAGCCTGTGAATTTTTAATGGTTGCGGTGTCAGTTCCGTTCAGATAAACCTGTCCACGACTTGGTTTATCCAGCATAGCTAGGATATTGAGAAGAGTTGATTTACCAGAACCAGACTCACCCATGATAGCAACGTAGTCGCCCTTTTCGACGGTAAAGTGAATATCCTTGAGAGCTTCTACTTGGTTGCCCTGAAAACGAGTTTTATAAATTTTTTGAACGTGTTTTACATCTAAAAGTGTCATGAGAATCTCCTTTCTTAATATCCCATCAAATGAAATGTCTCTTGCATCATAGCGCATCCCAGCTGAACGCGCTCGATATCTTTGTGGCTTGGTTTTCTTGTTTTCTTATGTAAGATTTGTTTCATGATGTTACTCCTTTGTTCTTTATGAGTCTAGTTTACATCAAAAAAAGACCGCTTGCCATAACCTAACCTTACAAAAAAGACTTTAATCTTACATTTTTGTAAGATTGGGGGGAATGTAAGCAAAATAACTTAGAAAATGATTTGATTTCCTATTTTTAAAGTTGTAAAATATAAGTGTGAAAAGGCTTACTTTGGAAAGGAGGAAGCGGAAACTATTACTCTAGTAAGCCTACTTCGATGAAACACCATTCAATTGAACTCTTGCAATTCCGTTCTCCCTATAAGGAAAGAAGGTGCGCTTTAATGAAACACAAAGAACATATACTCATCGGACTTCTCTATCTCCTCTCTCCATTCATCAGTCAGCTCTTAGTTGAAAAAACATACTTTATCGGTACAGAATTTACAGCTACTGCTTATGCTATTTGCTGGCTATCAGTTGTTATCAGCATCCACCATTTTTCAAAAAACGTATTGTCTCAGCAAGAAAAAACAGATTAGAAAACCTGAGTTTAAAATAATATTTTTAGTTTGTAGAAGAAGCTGGGAAAATCTTATTAAAAGAAAAAAAGCTTTAAATCAAGCAGTTTAGACTATTGATTTAAAGCTTTTTGCTTATTTCAAATCTTCTGTAGAACCTCACCAAAACCATCCTTCATTATCGTCAATGGCTTGGGCTTCTTTGCGCTTACGTGGGCCTGTTCCATACATTTCTGCTTCGATTTCTTCCTTGGTTGGCATGATAGAAGCTAGGACGATATAGATAATCACGCCAAGTCCAAAGTTTGCAACTGTAAAAATGGCAAACAAAAAACGAACAAGGGTAACATCAAAGTTCCACTTGTCTGATAGACCTGCCAGAACTCCTGAAATCATGCGATTTCGTCTCATTTTATAAAATTTACTGTTCATGGTATTACCTCTTTCTACTAGGTTAGACATAGTATATCATGGGTAGGCTCGGCTTTCATCAGTCCTCAGGCTGATTTATCAGTAGCAATTTACCTCGACAAAGTCCACAGCGATAGCGTTTGGTATCAATCCTTCGTTTGCGCTGATACCTTTGATGACAGGATTGGCAACGATAAAGCTTGATTGACTTGGAGTTGCTATTGGGCAAGGACGGTACAAAGCGTAATCCATCAACTGCTTTCAACAGTTCCTTAAATCTCGATCCTTGTGTTGATAGCCCTTCCCTTGAAAATAGAGGTGATAATGACAGAGTTCATGTCGGACAATTTTTCTAAAAACGTCCAACCCCAGTTCCTGATAAACCTTGGGATTAAAATCCAAATGCCCATCTTTGGGGAAAAATCGCCCACCTGTCGAACGTAGACGAGAATTCCACTGGGCTTGATGGATAAAAGGCTTCCCGAAGTCTTCTAGCGAAACCTGCTTGACGTAATCAGTCAGTTTCATTTGGAGCGAGGAGCGACAGATTGACTTTTTCCCGTTCAGTATCGATTTTCTTAACCCAAACCGTTACCAAATCTCCAACTGACACCACTTGGCTAGGGTGTTTGATAAATTTGCGACTCATATGAGAAATGTGAATCAAGCCGTCCTCGTGAATCCCGATATCAACGAAGGCTCCGAAGTCAACGACGTTACGAACCACACCTTCTAACTTCTGACCAACCACTAAATCCTTGATGTCTAGGACATCTTGGCGAAGTACAGGTGTGTCAAAGGAATCACGGAAATCTCGACCTGGTTTGAGAAGATCTGCAATGATATCTTTAAGAGTTTCTGGACCAAGGTCTAGTTCTTGCGCCATTTCCTTGACTGAAAGCAACTTGAGTTTACTTTGGGCTTCTTCATTTAGGTCCTTGATGTCCAAGCGTTTGAAGAGTTCTTTAACGGCAGCGTAATTTTCTGGGTGAACTCCAGTATTATCAAGGATATTGCTACTTTCAGGGATACGGAGGAAACCAGCTGCTTGCTCAAAGGCCTTTGCTCCCAGACGAGGAACCTTCTTAATTTGAGCGCGTGAAGTGATTTTTCCTTCTTCCTCACGGTATTTGACAATATTTTCAGAAATGGTTTTATTGAGTCCAGCTACATGTGAAAGAAGAGCTGGGCTGGCCGTATTGACATTGACACCGACTTGGTTTACCACTGTATCCACGACAAAGTCCAGACTTTCAGACAGTTTCTTCTGGCTGACATCGTGTTGGTATTGACCGACACCAATAGATTTGGGATCGATTTTAACCAATTCCGCAAGAGGATCTTGCAAACGACGGGCGATAGAGATAGCCGATCGCTTTTCAACGGTCAAGTCTGGAAACTCCTGACGAGCTAATTCACTAGCAGAATAGACAGAAGCACCACTTTCATTGACGATAACATAGCTGACTTCAGGGAAATCTTTCAGAACTTCCGCTACAAAAGCTTCACTTTCACGACTGGCCGTTCCATTTCCGATAGCAATAATTTCCACGCCATACTGACCAATCAAGTCTGCCAAATCTTTCTTAGCTTCTTCGATTTGACGAGCAGATGCTGGTTTAACAGGATAAATGACCTGTGTTGTCAGCATTTTTCCTGTTGCATCAACGACAGCTAACTTGGCACCTGTACGAAAGGCAGGGTCAAATCCAAGAACCACGCGCCCTTTCAGCGGAGCAACCAAGAGGAGATTGCGCAGGTTGTCAGAAAAGAGTTGAATAGCTCCCTCTTCTGCCTTTTCAGTTAATTCTGTACGAATACGGCGCTCGATAGCAGGCAGGACTTTTTTTTTAACAGATTGCTGAACCACTTCATCTATATAGGCATTTTTCACCTTGAAACGAGCAGCAAAGAAAGCTAGAATACGGTCCGTCGCATGTTCAAAACTGACCTTCAAAATTCCTAGTTTCTCCCCACGATTAAGCGCCAAGGTACGATAGCCCTGCATATTGCCAACGGTCTCTGAAAAATCATAATATATCTGAAAAACTTGTTTTTCATCAAGACTTTCATCCTTGACTTGGGAAGTGAGTTTAGAGTGTCTCAGCACCTCCTGATAAGTCATGGAACGCAAGGTCACATCTTCCGATAAGGCTTCAACCAAGATATCAACTGCACCAGCTAAAGCTTCCTTACCAGTCACAAATCCTTCACAGACAAACTTCTCAGCTTCTTTCTCTAAGTCAGCTACATTCTGCAAAATCAGGCGAGCAAGAGGAAAGAGTCCAGCTTCACGGGCAATGGTTGCCTTGGTTCGACGTTTCCTTGTATGGAAGATAGAGTTCTTCTACGTCTGCTAATTTTTCGGCAGCCAAGATAGCTTCTTCCAACTCCTTGGTCAACTTGCCTTGTTCTTGAATCTTCGCCAAGACAGCTTCCTTACGATCGTTGAGATTGGTCAGACTTTTATCCAAGTCGATAATGGCCTTAATCGCCACCTCATCCAGACTACCAGTCATGTCCTTGCGATAACGCGCGATAAAGGGAATAGTCGCCCCTTCAGCTGTCAAACTTAGAACGGTATCAATTTGCTTTAACGTCACTCCCAAATCCTGGGAGATTTTTTCATATTTTTTATCCATGAATCTATTATACCACAAGCTAAACGTTTCAAATTAGCTCTTACAGTATTTAAAAACAATATGTGGGGAATAGATTTATATGCTATAGCGCAATAACTTGTACTTAAAGAGCATTGCCACCTTTTTTTAACCAATCCATGACATCAAAAGTATTTAATGGATCTGGCATAATAGCTAGTTCTGAAAGATGTTCCTGACCTGGAATAACACATTGACTTTTTAAATTTTTATATGGACGATTGACTAAAATTAATTTATTAGAATAGGGAAGATTATCCATCTTACTTAAAATTTCTTCACTAGCTGAATCTTTATTATCAAATTTAAAATAGAGATTATCCCAATTTATACGTTTTTTTCTTTTTTCCCACTTAGTCCGTGCTTCTTCAATACTAGAATAATGTAAAAAGTGAATATCTATATCTCCTAAGTGCCCCAAAGGATAAACTTCATGAGTCCAGCTCGGTGAAATAAGTTCCTCTTCGAAAACAAGTTCTTGTTCCATATAGTAACGAAAATCCTTTGTAAGTTTATAATAATCATCAGGGAGAATAAATAAACCAACAAAAGGTGTTCTATATTGAAAACCAAGTTGTTTATAAATTAATCCGCCGACACAATTATTACTTATAATGGTAAAATCTAATCTTTCAAGATCAAGAAAAGGGAAAATTCCTTTCTCTGCAGCTATCAACTTATGATAAACAATTTCAGAATCTAAATGTTCACCGTCATTTTTTAACCAAGCACTAAAATTTGCTAATTCTTGAATATACTGTTTTTTCGCTATTTCTATATCATAGTCTTCTAAGACAGAGCAATCTTTGATTCTATTTTCATAATTTTCTAATATGATTTTGTAGGAGTCTTTTAGAGGTTTAGCATCTACAACAGGTTTATAGATATATGTCGGGAAATTAATATAGGTTGCAGTTTTAGAGTGAATATAAAGTCTCCAAATAAGGTTGTTTATATCAAATTGATTTATTTTTCGTAAAAGCTTACTATTGAATAATTTTCCAAATAATGAGCAATATTGTTTTCTAATTCGATGATCTGTATCATCCATCTTTTGCAAAACTTGAACATTCGTTAAATTTTCTGTCAACCAATTATCCCCCCAAGGATAAAAGTAAAATACTCCATCATTCAAATCAGCAAAATTACCAAGAACCACATCAGAATCAGATAATCTTATCGCATGATACATCTTTTCAAATGTCCAATCAAATAATGAATCATTTGAAGATAGAAACGTAATATAATCTCCTGTAATCATATCAGACAACTCAGCAAAAGAATTCTCATCTATAATCTTAATATTAAATGATAGATCCATCTGTTGGCTAATGGAAACTATTTCCTCTGTAGATTGATTTACAATAATAACCTCTATATCTTTTAATGTTTGTCTTTCCACTATTGACAAAGACTCTAATAAACTATTTCTGTCTCCTTGATGTAACAAAACAACACTAATTGAGTAAGTCAATTTGACTACCTCCCATGATTTTCTAGTAATGATTTTCTTTTTAATTAATTATAACACAAGTATAGTGTATATCATGCTATATTATCTATTAGCCAGTCAATTTGAAATTTTAATTTTTTCATTTTCCTCAAAATAATAGTATAATAGTGGTAGAATTTAGAATCGAGGTATAGCTATGGCTGTAAAATTTACAAAAACTGATGACTTGGACAAGATGTTTGAAGAGTTTGCTAAACTCCCTGATTTGAAACAAGTCACTTTCCCTGATGACAAAGAGAAAAAAGCCAAAGCAGAAAAGAAAAACTAGATGACTGCTTTCCAACAACTCCCATCTAGTGTGCTTCAGACTGGAGCCATTTTTCTCTCCATTATCATTGAAGCTCTCCCCTTCGTTCTGATAGGAAGTATTGTTTCAGGGCTGATTGAGGTCTATATCACACCTGATAAGGTTTATCATTTTCTCCCTCGAAATCGTTGGGGGAGAATCTTTTTTGGTACCTTCGTAGGGATTCTTTTTCCCTCTTGTGAATGTGGAATTGTTCCCATTATCAATCGTTTTCTGGAAAAAAAGGTTCCCAGTTACACGGCCGTTCCCTTTCTTGTGACAGCACCTGTCATCAATCCCATTGTTCTCTTTGCGACCTATTCTGCCTTTGGCAACTCCTTCCATGTCGCTCTGTTACGAGCTCTTGGTTCCATTCTTGTAGCTGTGATACTTGGGATTTTTCTAGGATTTTTCTGGCAAGAACCGATTCAAAAAGAAAATCGTCTAGCTTGTCATGAACACGATTTTTCTCACTTGAGCCCTGCAAAAAAAGTTTTTCAGGTCTTTGTGCAAGCTATAGATGAATTTTTTGATACAGGGCGTTATTTAGTATTTGGCTGTCTCTTTGCTTCTGTGATACAGGTCTACGTTCCAACTCGGATTCTGACCTCTATCAGTGCAACCCCTATTTTTGCCATTCTGCTTTTGATGCTTTTAGCCTTTCTTCTCTCTCTCTGCAGTGAGGCGGATGCCTTTATCGGAGCTTCTCTTCTCTCGAGTTTTGGTTTGGCACCAGTTCTGGCCTTTCTCGTCATTGGCCCAATGCTGGATATCAAAAATATTCTCATGATGAAAAATTACTTGAAAGCACGATTTATCAGTCACTTCATAACGATTGTAACTCTTGCCGTCTTAGTGTATTCTCTCTTGATTGGAGTCATCCTATGATGCGATTTTTAGTTTTAGCTGGCTATTTTGAACTGACCATTTATCTCCATTTGTCGGGCAAATTAAACCAGTACATCAACATGCACTATTCCTATCTGGCCTATATTTCCATGGTGCTTTCCTTTATCTTGGCAGTCGTTCAATTGTATATCTGGATGAAACAAGTCAAAACCCACAGTCATTTGAACGGTCGATTGGCCAAGGTGACAAGTGTTGCTCTTTTGGCCATTCCAATTGTTGTCGGCTTAACTTTCCCAACTGTTAGCTTGGATTCTCAGACCGTTTCTGCCAAAGGCTATCATTTCCCCTTATCTGAAGGAACGGATCAAGCCATTCAGACAAGCGAAGGTACGACAAGCCAATATTTGAAACCAGATACCAGTTCTTATTTTTCAAAATCAGTCTATGAAAAGGAAATGCGAACGGCGGCGGATAAATACTTGTCCCAAGATAGCATTCAGATCACTAATGAAAACTATATGGAAGTCATGGAGGCCATCTACGACTATCCAGATGAATTCGAGGGCAAGACAGTCCAGTTTACAGGCTTTGTCTATAATGACCCCAGTCATGCTAATAGTCAATTTCTGTTCCGCTTCGGCATTATCCACTGTATCGCTGATTCTGGTGTGTATGGATTGCTGACCCAGGGAAATACCCGTCAGTATGAGAATAACACTTGGATAACGGCCAAAGGAAAACTGGTCAATCACTACCATAAAGAACTCAAACAAAACCTCCCAACCTTGGAAATCGACAGCTTTACCAAAGTCGATAAACCAGAAAATCCCTATGTTTATCGCGTGTTTTAAAAGAAAAAAAGACAAAACGAACAAGTTCTCTTCTGAATGACAGAAAAAGAGCCTGTTCGTTTTTGTTGAGTCTAGGTAGACTTTTATTCTATATTAATTATCACTATTCAATCACTATCTCAGAGAGAATAAGAGAACCACTCATTAATCATACTAGCGATTTCTTTGGGGGCTTCAGTATAAATCTCATGGCCAACGTTCTCTAGAAAAATAGTATCAAAATAGTCTGGCAATTCTTTTAGGGCTTCCTCTCTCCATGTAGCTTCATTAGGATAGCGAGGACTGATAAACAAGGTATCTCCCACTTCTCTCTTAAAAGCTTGTATTTTCCTCCGTAGGCGGAGTATCGCTTCTATATTTTCATATTTTATAGCTAACTCATATCTATTATACTCCGCATTCCAGTGATAGGACTGTCTTACAGCTTTCTCCATATTTTCTGACCAATGCTTTGCTTCAGATTTTTCTTTAGAAATAAGAACATCTAAGTCCGAAATAATTTGAGATTTGATATAGTTTTTAGTTTCCTCTAACTCTGTATCTAAAGGTAAAATCTTATCTAAATCTAGATAGCCACCATCCAAAAGAATTAGTTTTTTCACTTCAAAAAATTCCGATGCAAGATAACGAGATAAATCTCCTCCAAGAGAATGACCTATCAGACAGATAGATTCTTCCTCTACAATCTCATTTTTAAACCATGATTTCAATTCTGTTTCATCTCGAAGATGCTTTTCATATGGATTTAGAAAATAAATCTGCGAATTTAGTTCTTGAAGAAAATCCTTGCTATGATAGACATTGCTTCCCAAACCGCCAATAAAATATTTTTCATTCTCTACTTAATACTATGCTTATTCATCTTTTGTTCAAAGATAGTCGTGATAATTTGACGCAATTCTTCGCGTTCTTTTTCTGGAATTTCACCACTTGTTTGAGCTGCAGCATAGAGTTCAGGGTGTTCAATTGAAATGCGTTTAATCGTACGTGTCGTAGCATGCTTTCTGACAAAAAACGGGATTCGCTTAATCAAGTCTTGTGGTACTAGCGCAAGAATCTTCTCAGCAGTTTCCTTGTCACTAATCTTAGACGTAGTCAGCCCCTTCTTAATCATTTCCTGTTCTTTTTCTGTAAAATCTTTTAATTCCATTCGATTGGTCCTCCTATATTCACTAAGTTAAATTATATACCAATTGTAGCAAGACGACAAATAGTCTGTTTGTAAAATGCTCTCTATACTACAATTTTCCTGTCACTCTTAATTGCTCTTTAATGAAAAATCACAAAACCTTTTGGAGAGATCACAAGCTGATTTTCCAATTCTAGGCAATTGCTTGCTAGTGCTACTGCTTCTTTTTCGACAATATAATCTTCTGTTGATTGGTTGAAGATCGCTTTGAGGACCTGTCCTTCGTATTTCCATTCCAAGGCTACTAGATCTGGTTTGATTTCTTGAAGATCATACTTACCATGCTGAATGGTTGCTGACGCTTGTTTTCTAATATTAATCAGCTTCTTCATGAAATTCAGCATATCATTGTCACTTGATACGCGTTCCCAAGGCATACAACGACGACAATCTGGGTCTGGACCGCCAGTTAAGGCTAACTCTGTTCCGTAATAGATACAGGGTGTTCCTTTTTGTAAAAAGAGAAAGGCTAGGGCTGATTTGACAAGTTGAACGTCTTCATTTGCCGTACACAAAATACGTTCTGTATCATGCGAATCCAAGAGATTAAACATAACCTCTGAAATCTGCTGTTTGTAATACATAGACTGACCATTGATTTCATCGATGAATTGGTCTGTCTTCTTAATTCCTCGTAAAAAATAGTCCTTGATACTATCAGATAAAGGATAATTCATGACCGCATGGAACTCATCTCCATTTAGCCAAGGCTGAGCCGTATGCCAGACTTCTCCTAAAATATAAAGATCAGGCTTTTTAGCTAAAACTGCCTTACGAAAATCCTTCCAGAACTGATGGTCAATCTCATTAGCCACATCCAAACGCCAAGCATCGATATTAAACTCTTCAATCCAGTAAGTCGCAACCTTTAATAGATAGTCTTTGACCTCTTGATTGGCTGTATTAAGCTTAGGCATATAGTCCTCGAAACCAAAAGCATGATAAGGCAACTCTCTCTTGTTGGCTAGCTTTTCAGTTGTCACTGGGAATTGTTGGATATGGAACCAATCTTTATAAGAAGACTGTTCACCATTTTTGACAACATCTTGCCATTGAGGAGATTGCGAACCAATATGATTAAATACAGCATCCAGCATGATTTTCATGCCACGCTGATGAGCTTGCTCGACCAGTTCCCGAAAGGTCTCCTTGTCCCCAAAATGACGGTCAATTTCAAAGTAATCTGTCGTATTATATTTATGATTGCTCGTAGATTCAAAGATGGGACAAAGATATAGTCCTGTAATACCCAAGTCTTGCAAATAATCCAGATGGTCAATCATCCCCTGTAAATCATCACCAAAGAAATCATCACTCTTAGGTGTGATAGATGAATCCCAGTCTAAAATCCCTTCTGGATTTAATAGAGCATTTCCATTAGCAAATCTCTCAGGAAATATCTGATACCACACCGTATCTGAAACCCAGTCTGGCACTTGACATGCATCAATTTCATGAAGATAAGGCAACTTAAATCCATTTCCAATAGCATGAAGATTTTTCTAGAGAATTTTCAACGCACCCTTTATCGCCATACAAAAATACTTTGACCTTCTGTATCCTTGAGTTCAAAGAGATACTGGATACGTGCAAAAGTCAACTGACACTTCAACCTGCCAATAATCAAATAAGGCATCAGAAGTTATCTTAACCATTTCCTTTGTATCCTGATAAAAATTCCTCCATAAAGATAAAAAGGGTCCCCATAATGCAAGTTGATGCTTTCAATGTCATCTTTCTTGGTCCGGATACGGATGTGCACTGTCTTATCTTTATAAAGATAAGCATACTCAGACTCAGGTCTATGGTAAATAGCACTTAATTCCATCAATTTGTCTCCTAAAGTTTTAATTCCAATTTTACGCAAACGTTTTCATAATTGTGATTCTAGTATACTACTTTCGTATTTTATTTTCAAAGCTTGTCCGTAGATTCTAGTGGTTTGGTTCTATAAATAAAAAAGTAGCCAGTCTTACAACTTGCTACTTTTCAAATGATGATTTACAAATATCTTTGCAACCACTCTATTTTTTTAAAATCCTTATTGTTATTGTGATCATTTCGATAGGAATCTTGGGAAGAAGCCTTGTAAATGCTTAAAAACTGTTCCAAACTTGGAACTCGAAAAGAGATGTTTTCGAGATGAATCAGCTCTATATCCGATTCCGAAACTCCTGCAAAATCAGGTAAAGAATCGATACTTCCGAATTCAACACTCACACCATCCTTTTGGAATTCATGCTCATGAATATCTATTAAGGCATAGCCTAAGTGTTTCATCACTTTCATTATCTTGTCCCAGTCATAAATTCTGAGATGATCAGGTGCTTCCCAACCTCTAGGGTCACCAGGCACATGAACGTCAATGTCAGACGGTCCCCATTCTTCATTTGATCGGTATTCAAACCCCAAAGACCCCATGAGCGTCGGTGTGATTCCGACTTGGTTTAAATGAGAACAAATTGTTCGAAATTCATTAAATAGAGAATTCATTCCTCCTCCAATCGTTGATATAGAACTTAATTTCGTTGTGAATAATAAACTAATTTTTACCTTCTACTCTTTCGGTTTTGAAAATACTTCTACTCGTTGAGCTAGGACTTTGATTTCTACAGGTAGGTTATCGGATTTATCGCCGTCAACATCTGACTCCAATTCACTATCTGAAGAGATCTTAATATTACGCGCTCTGATATACTCAATATTATCATTGCCGACAACATCTCCTTTTAGTAAATCAGGAATAACGGATAATTTAGAGAATATAGAAGCATCTTTTAGAATCAAAATATTAGCATAGCCGTCCTTGTTTTCTTCAAAGATTTTTTTGTCAGCGAAGTAATTTGTCAAGAGAACCAAAACATGGCTAGCTTCACCAACATAATTTCCATTTTCTGTCTCAACCTTAATGTTAAAGACCTGATCCGTCATGACAGACTTCATGGTATTTACAGCATAGGCAAGAATACCAAATTTTGTCTTGTCCTCAATTTCAACATTGTGAATCGCCTCAGGTAGAGAACCGATACTAAAAATATAACCAAAATAATTGTCATTCGCTTTACCGATATCAATCTTGTTGGTTAAATTAAAATCGAGTTCATCTATCGCACCATCGATGTCTTGATTGATTTCCAAAAGTTTTGTAATGAGGTTACCCGTACCGCCTGGGATAATCCCTAACTTAGGAATGTAGTCTCTTTCAGCAATACCTGAAATTACTTCATTGACAGTCCCATCTCCACCGAACACAACCACTGCATCGTACTGCTCACGTGAAGCCTCTTCAGCAAAATGTGTTGCATCCAGCGCCTTTTCGGTAATTTTGGTTTCCACGTGCTCAAAGTATTCTTTTGCTTTATTCTCCAGCTTTTCTTTGTAATCCAAAGCCTTCTCGCCACCAGAAGTAGGATTGATAATTAACATTGCTTTTTTCATTGATTTTCTCCTTAATACTCGTTAGAAATCTTTATATTTCATCGTATGCAAGTAAATGTACTCCCATTATATAATGAAAATGCTGAAAAGAAAAATATGACGTACTGGAGATTGATACGCTTTTATTCTATTTTCCCATCTAATGACTACATTCTTTAAGGGGTCATCTAAGTAAGAAAAGGCTTTATCCTTTATCCAACCAGGAATACCATAAGCTGCTTCTGCTATACTGCCTGTAATTGCAGCGAGAGTATCACTATCCCCACCAAGGGAAATCGCATTTCTAATCGCATCTTCAAAATCTGTACTTTCAAGAAAGGCTATGATGGCCTGAGGAACTGTATCCTGACAGGTTTCATTGAACCGATAGTCAGGACGAATTTCATCTAGTGATTGAGAAAGGTTATACCCATACTCCTTCTCTAGGTACTCTTTGATGCGTCTCTTACACTCTATAGGGTTATCATTTTAATAACACGCTAACTCACTTACAATATAATACAAAAAATATATTTTTAGAAAAATAAGATAATAAAATTATTTTAGCATAAAATTTCTGAACAAAAATTTAAATTTCAAGAAAAGTATTACTCTATTCCCTCTCTCAATCCTTTAACATCTATAGTTCCAAGATTAGTATCCTGACTTCTATGAGAAGGGAAGCCTGTAAAACCTGGTCTAGAAGTACTACTACGAGACTTGTCATAAAACACACTCAATATACCCGTTAATATAAATTGAAGTCCTAAATGCATTTCTTGATCATTGTGAGTAAAATGTATATACCTAGCGCTATTTCCTCCCTGTGGAGGGCGTGTCTTAAAAATAGTCCATCCATTAAGGGAACCAATATATCCTACTAGATTATCAAAATAATCATACTCATTTGAATAGGTTGATTCCATTTTATTAAATATTGTACTTGGACGAATATTTGTAGATTCCATTGAAACTAATGCTAAAAACGGTCCTCGTAATGGAGTATCTTGACTTGAACAATGACAAAGTTTTGAAGCCGATCTCAACGATTCAATTTCAGGAATTATATGGTTAGTTTTTAATTTCTTTTTTACAGATATGATTCCAATAACACCCTCAGGTGGTACAATAACACTTTCACCAAACCTTTGAAAAACAGGATACCTTCCGCTATTATAAACTATTATGTCCAATTGTGAAGAATTAGTATCTTCCTTATTTCTCCTACTTCTATTATCTAACTCCGTTTTTACAGCTGGTCTCAGTATGAATCCTGTTAATACTTCCAATTCCCTTGGTAAATACTTTTTAAGATATTCCCGTATTAGAGTTTCAACATACCTTCCATCTTCTGCGTTATGTGCTGAACCTTCTACTTCTTTTGATGGAATCAATACTTGAAATTGTCTATAGGTTTCTAGCATTGCTTTTTATCTCATTCGACCAATAGTTTTGTAACCTTCTTCCATCCATGACTAATTAATTTATAACCTTTCAATTTATACTAAAAAATAGCAATCATTTCTTCTCAAACACTACTTATTAGGTATTATTAACTGCTTACCTACAATCATCTTGATACATAATTACATATTAATACTCCTCAAAATTTATATATTTTTTATAGGTCAACCACAACGATATCTAGATTAATTTCTTAATAAAAGTAATAAAATAAATCATTGGCATCTCTTTCTTCCCATGTGCGAAAAATCAATCTTTCTGTTTCTAAAATCATTTTTCTCTCCTTAAATTCTAACTGTTTATAACATTGTTTAGATGGAGGATTTGTTACGATTTGACTCTTTGTATCAACGCTACCGCTCCGACATGTGCCACAGTCAGTTGCTACCCCTCAATCACATTAATACCGAGGGTACACTATACACTTTTGAATACCATGTGATTCTCAAAACCCACTCCTATATTCGTCATCGTTTCTTTGGTTACATCTTAATCAATAAGTTACTTCCCATTATGACCAAAAATCTGTATTAAATTTCTTACTTCTTAAATAAACTTGCTTAAAATTAATCCCAAAAAAGACTAAGGTAATTAATTGTCGTGATAAGTACTCTACATCTATTAGATCATCAGGTGACACATTAACCTTATTACCGTGAGCTATATCGTTCCTAATTTTGACAAGTTCCTGAACTCTGTTACTATCTATTTTAAGTAATGTTGATTTGGTAGAATCACCATCATCCAAATTATTTGTGATACTGCTTAACGCTAGAACTATGCGTCTGTGATTTTTTCTCTCAAGGCTATTATTTAATGTTGAGTTTAGTTCTCCAGCTAATTCAGTAAGGGTTTCTTGATCAAAAAACGTATTATCAAAATTCGACAAAAACAATTGCTCCAAGAAGGTCTTTGTTAAATTTTTTCTTGCCTCATTAGAAAACCCTGTCAAAATTTTAGTATTATCAAGTTGCAATTTTGCTACACGTTCAATAGGCTTAAAGTACATAAAGAACTGTTCTTCACTGTGATTTCTATAGTCATGTAACGCTCCAATAGAACACATCTTCATCAAAGATAAGATTTCATCCCTGCGCTTTCTATTTTTCTTGTGATTCAATTTACGTTCTATGGTAGAAAGTCTTTCCAGCCATTCAGATACTGATGGATTTTCTAATTGTCTTTCATCTAAAATTTCCTCAGTTTTCTCGAAATTATACTCAAAAGTAAAAAGAGGCAAAGTAGTAAAAAATGATAATATAATCAGACATTCACTAATATTTTGTTTCTGAGCAGAAGTAATTTTTAAGTAATGACTCTCATTGCTGTTCACATACTTTATCTTACATTTCCAAAATGCTATCACTGCTCCATTTGGTAATTGCAACCTAGTACTCCAAACATCATTAAGATCATCATAAAAATCATTGAAATCAATAGTTACAGCATATATCATTATTTTATTCCAACTTTTCAGTATTCGTTTTATGTTCAATATTATAATATAAATATTTAAAAATGCTACAATCGAGGCTTTTCATATCCCTTTTCGTTCAAAGTTTTAAGATTTTACCAACAAGCTTACACATTCGACATGTGGTAATATTCTTCTTTTATATTAATAAACGAAAGGCAGTAAAAATCATTTTAGAATGATACTGTGTAACGGAAAGATTTTCACCACTTCAAAAGAAACGACATTCATCATTCCACTTGAAATTACAACAGAAAATTCTTTAACATCGATTATCTAGATAGACCGATTGTTACCTTCAATAATGGATATGCTGATCTAAATTTTAAAATGTTGTTTCCTTACTAATCCTATTACTCGCCAATATAGTATAAATAAAATAACCAATAAAAAAATGATGATAAAAAAATAACATTAATTTTTAACACAAAATAGAGATTTAACAAATTTGCGAACGCATGAAATAATATACAGTATCCCACAGATTTCGTTTGACAGTAAAGAAGCCCTAAAACAAAACTTAAAAATAATGTATATATAAAAAATAAAATAAAAGGAAATCCTTGATGGCTTTCTCCAACTATAAACCATAAAGGCAGATGCCAAATCCCCCAAATTGATCCTACAATCAAATTAGATTGCCAATAAGTATATTTTTTTATCAAGTAACGGTTGTAATATACCTCTCCATCCTAATTCTTCATGTCCACCACCAAAAAAAATTAGTTGTATAAAGAATAATGGCATCAGATAAATTGATACTCCATTTAATTCTAAGGAAGATACTGAAAAATAGTATCAAAATTGCTAACAAATGAATAATGAAATAAATACTACTATTTTTTTCTTTTTATTAAATACAAAAATGTTTAAATTTTTATATTATTCCTTTTCAAATAAAAAGCCACTTGCAATAGCTGGACCAAGTGCACCTACTATATGTAACATTCTCCCTATAAATGTTTCTAATCCCAAAAATATGAGATTGCGTAAAGATGGCAAGAAGCCCCCAAGCTATATAAGTAATTCCAAATGTACAATAAAGATAATTTTTTAAATTCCTTTTATCAATTTCTGTCATTTTATCTTCCTAATCTTGATTATTCTACATATAATATTTTTTTACTGCTTCTTAGTTTTTCTCGATTATAACTACCTATATTCTATCATAAAAACACAAAAAAAGCCTTACAATCAAGGCTTTTCATTATTCATTTCGTCAATACTTTAGTTTCGTAGATTCAGATTCGTATGATTAAAACTAGTCAATTTTCTCTGTGATGTTTCCAAGTTTATCCAATACAAGACAGGAATGATCATTTAGTGGAATTATGGGAACATTAACGAGTTCTTCAGCTCTCTCCTTATTAGCTTTATCATTCCAGGAATCATAATGGACACTAATTAAAAACTGACTAAAGAGTCCTAATCCATTTTTTATCTTTATCTGATGATCTGAATTATCATTAGGTGAGACATAGACTTTCTCTCCTAATAATAAGGCTCCTGCAGAAAATCCTATAACTTTAGCCCCTTTTTTCAGCATAAGCTCGATATAATTTTTGAACTCCTGATTGACATAAGTAGCTATATATTTTTCCGTATTTCCACCACCGATGATAATTAGATCAGCATCTAGATAGCTATCAAAATCAATCTGCTCAGTGTCCAGGAGCAAGTAATCAACGTTTAGATTAGGAAAATGGCTTCGGAAAACTTCCGTGTACTTTTTCATATACGGTTCCCAATTTTCTCGATAAACTGTAAAAATGACAATTCTTTCGATCTTCCTTGATGACACAATTTTATTAACAATCGTATGGTTCTTAATCGGCGGATTTCCACCCATCAAAAAAATTTGTTCGTCCAATCTTTCACACTTTCTAAAGATACATAAATGTTGGCCACTTTCTGAAATTATAATTTTTTCTTAAAATGAATAATTCTATTTGCCTCCTGAAATCCAATATTGAGATGAAATCTTATAGAATCGGTATTTGTTAAAGTACAATCACTTGCAAATTCCTTACATCCTTTATTTTTCGCCCATTCCTCACATTTTGTACAGAGATTTTTAGCAATATCCTTTAAACGATATTCCTCGTCGACAATAATCCCTTCTAAGAATCCAACAGGACTATATTTACAACCTTCAACATAATCAAATCTGAGTGAACATAGTGCTAGACCTACAATTGTGTCACCTTCAACTTCAGTAAAGATTGCAGTATTTTTGACATTCGTATATCTTTTTACTTCATCAATAGCTTCTTTATCGGTCAATTGGGGCTATAATTGTTTCATTAGTTTAGCCGTTTTTATAAAATCTTTTGTTATTCCATCCATATTGATGTTCCTCCGCAAATTACAAGCAAATGTTTCGAATCATGCTGTTACTTTGTTACTCATTGATTGATACCAATACCATTCCCTTCTACTTTTCGCTGTCTCAAATCGGAAGAGCAGTGCCACGCACTCAGCGGTTCGGACTTACCTTATCATTTCGTCGGTTTCCCTCCTCATTCTAAGAGTCCTATCTCATGGGCGGAACATTTTCATTCTATACTAATTGACGAAAGCGAGTAAAAGTGATTTGGGCATGATACTGTGTAACAAAACTATTCTAATAAAGCCTTAAGTTTTGCTTTCATACAAGAAACCCTATCTTTGTAGAAATCTTCAAAGTCTGAAAACTCCAAGCTAGTTTCATTAGAAATAAATAGTTGCTGTCTAGAAACATCATTTTCTTCCACCCATAACTTCAACAATTTATCATTTTTTGCAGTATTCAACTCACTGTTCAGTAATTGCAGATTTCCAAGTTTATTCCAATTATTAGAGACACGACTAATCAGCTCACTATACTCCGAGTTTTTCTGTTTAAATAAAGTTTGTGGATGAAGATGGTCAACATGGAAGTTTTGATTGTAGTAATCTAGGTCTGGATAAAATAAAGATAAAACAAAGAATATATCCCGATCATATGTACGTTCAAACAAATCATCAATAAATTCTGAATCAAAATTGTAGTTCTTCGTTGGATGGGATTTGGCTTTATCAATAATTGATTGAAGTGGAAATTGTCCATCATTTTGTTCATTTATTATTTTTCTAAGTTCCAAGAGCACTGTATCAGCTTGGCCACAAAAAACTCTCTTTAGGAACGCAAGAATTAACCATTTCTTTATTGACTTATGGTTTTTGTGTTCCTAGGAATCTAGTTTTTTTATTATCTCATGTTCCATTTCATGTTTATACACAAAAATAAATTATTGGTATTGCAGCATTTAATGAGGGGAAAGTCTGACTATTGAATCCCATCTTATAAAACATTTGGAAAACATTTGCAATAACTATCTTTATGCGATCCCATTCTTTAATTACCCTCCTCAGTAATTCCTGGTCAAAATTCTTCACCCTATTTTTTATGTCTGACGAATATATTACCAAGATTGATTTGATAATTAAATCTGAACTAATATTGAAATCACCAAAATTTCTAATATCTTTAATCAGTTCGTCAAATTCATCACGACTTTCTTTCCAATGAGTTGTTAAAACTGACATAAGCAAATCAGAAAAAGTTAGCTTAGTTCCTCCATCGTTAGTCCTAATAAAAAAATATCTAAAATCTTATCTAAATCTTGTTCATCTTCTTGGTAGTAATTTAATATTCTATCTTTCTTTATAATATCATTTAATTGAACTAATAACTCGTATGCATAATCTTTATCCAAAAATTTTTTTCTTGTTCTTCCAAAAAAATTGAAATAATGCTAAGTCTTTATTAAAATTTAGTATGTCTCCAACCTTAAACCAATATTTATCGCCTTCATTTACTTCATTTTGAGTTAAAAAAATCTAAAATTAAATGCCCTATCAATATCTGACTCCCTTTCAAATTTTTGATGATAGATCCAAGTACAAAAAATTTTTTTCATCAAAAGTGATCTGATTTATTAATCCACTTTCTATGTGGCTTTTTTACAGTATAGCTTCCTTTCAACCCAATATATAAACTGTTCAATCGCTGTTGTCCATCAATAACAGCAAAAAAATCAGCATCTGATGCCGTTTTACTAATTAATTCATTCTCTACACCAAATCTTTCTTGATATTTCCTCAAAAAAGAATAATAATTATATTCATTTTTTATTTTAGGATCTGTTATTTCCCATAACATAAGTGAGTTCATTGGATACCCTCTCATGAGACTATCAAATAATAATTCGATTTGTTCAAGTTGCCAGACAAACCGTCTCTGGATACCTGGCAAAACAAATTTATTTCATCAATCTTATCCATTGCTTCCTTTATTGTTATGGGACTTTGGAACCCTTTAACCATAGTAGTTCTCCTTTATTTTTATTATTTATATTTTACTACAAATCAGTATTCATTTATAGTATTATGTTAAAAATTCATATATAAAATATCAATAATAGACGAAGTCTTTGCTATTCCCTCAAACTCCTAAACTATGGAAGTAGGTTACACCTCCTAAGTTTTATGCCAATAGATTGACAGCCTATCAGTTTATCACATCCAGGGACTCAACTTGTACTCTCACTCTGATACTTACCCTCTAAACAACAAAAAGCCTTGCACTCAAGGCTTTTGATTATCCCTTTCGTTACAAGGTTCTAAGCTTTCACGAGCAGAGAAACACACTCCACATGATGCGTTTGCGGAAATAAATCAACTGGCTGGACTTTCTTCAACTCATATCCCAATTCTTGGTAGAGTTTGATATCACGCGCCATGGTTGCGACATTGCAGGAGATATATGCGATGCGGTCTGTTCCTGTTTGAGCGCTTGCTTTGATAAAGCTATCAGTGAGTCCTTTTCTCGGTGGGTCCACTAGGATAAGGCTTGGTTGAATGCCATCTTTAAGCCAGCTTTTCATAGCGTTTTCAGCTGTGTCGCAAACATAGTGGGCGTTTGAAATATTGTTCAGTTGAGCATTCTTCTCGCTATTTTCAACCGCCTCTGGAATCACTTCAACACCATAGACTTCCTTAACATGTTTCGCAACAGAAAGACCAATCGTCCCGATACCAGAATAGGCATCAATGACCACATCATCTTCTTTTAACTCCGCAAAGTCAATGGCTGTCTGATAAAGTTTTTCAGCCATTTCAGTATTGACTTGGTAAAATGCTGGTCCAGCGATTTGGTAGTCATTTCCCAACATCTGGTCAGTAATAAAGTCTTGTCCATAAAGCGTACGCCATTCCTTGCCAAAAATAGCATTGGTGTTCTGATCGTTGATATTTTGCATAACAGACACAATCTCTGGGAACTGCTTGATTAATTGTTCAATCAACTGGTCAACACGAAAAACTTTGGGACGAGTTGTCACCAAAATAACCATGATTTGTCCTGAGTAGTGACCTCTACGTACCACAAGATTTCGAATCAAGCCAGCTTGTTCCTTTTCATCATAAGGTTTCAAATCATAACGACGGAGCAAGTCGCGTAGGGCAACTACTAGCTCATCAATCACAGGATCTTGTATAAAGAAATCTTCTAGATGCATGAGGTCGTGGGAATTCTTACGGAAAAATCCAGTTTCCAAGACACCATTGACTCGACGAACAGGGACCTGTGCTTTGTTGCGGTACTTGATTGGATTTTCCATACCTAAAGTTTCAGCAACCTCTACATCAGCAATTCCAGCAATCTTATATAGACTGTCTTTGACTTGTTTGGTTTTAAACTTGAGCTGTTCTGTATAGGCAAGATGACCTAAATCAGCGATTCCTGAACGTAGGTAAGCCAAATCTAGATCTTGATTACGGTATGGTGATTGGACAAGGTATTCTTCAACCTTCCCAAAACCAATCTTTTTATTGACCTTGAGGACACGCATGAGGATTTTTTCACTTGGTAAGGCATTTTCTACAAAAAAAACCAAACCATCCACTTTGGCAACACCTGCACCTTCATGGGTCAAGTCAACAATTTCAACTTCTACAATATCATTTTTCTTTAACATTCTCTTCTCTTTCTATTGACCGACAAAAAAGACGGCAACGTTACGGTTACCATCTATTATACCATGAAATTTCTTAAGAACCAAAACTCTTGAAGAAGTTGACAATGGCTTGCCAGAGGGAGCTTAGGAAATTCCCGCCCGTCCTCTAGTGCCTTATCAGCATCAAAGTTAAGGTTGATATTTTTAAAACTGTCGCCAGCTTGTGAAACAATACTTTGTTTCAGGTCATTCAGGGTTTTAGTGAAGTCTGCATTGCTGAGGATATCACTCTTTGAGAGATTCAAAGCAAAATTGATGATAATATTGATCTGGTTTCCTGTTATAACCTGATCAAGTTTGTAATTTTTCAAGGTATCTTCAACAATTTTACGGACATCTTCCTCTGTCAGATTTCCCTTACTTTCTTTAGCTTTGGCGAGTCCTGACTTGATATCAGCTAGGGCAACATTTAATTTATTAGCATCATAGCCTGATTTTGTCCTTGTTTTTCAGCATTGATATCGGACAAAGCCTTCAACTCTTCTTGAGCCAAATCTTTGTTGGCTTGTGGCACCTTGGCTCCATTAGCTTCAAGTGAATAGTAAATTCCCGGCTAAGGCACTCTCACCTGTAACTGGGAATAGGGAGGCTGCTACAGTGATTTTTGGCGTGTTCCACACCCAAAGTTACGGCCGCATTTGCGGTACATATCCTGCGTCACCTTAGTGATGTTTTTCTGGTGTTTCAATCTTGACCTCAAGTGGCGACTTGTCACCTAGTTTTTGAATCTTGGCTGATGAATACAGTTGTAAACTAGAGTCATTGGCCACATTCATAATCTTAGAATAGACATCAGGTGTCATGGTCTTGAGTTCTTTGGTGTCTGTTGAGGCATTGTAGCCTAGCTTTTTAAGGGTTTGATTTTTTTGATCTTCAGACAATGATGAACCTAGGACATATTCAGGTTGGACATAGGTTTCATCGATGACTTTTTGAACATCTGTTGCTGCATGGGCGCTATTCATAGCTGTTACTGCCCACAAGACCGCAGCACTAGTCAGAAAGAGTTTCTTTCTCATAGGGAATTTCCTCCTTTACCTTTCTAGAGTAATATATCTATCTTAAAGAAAACTTATAACAAAAACATCTGGACTAGCCAGATGTCGAAAAGAGAGTGAAACATTTGATGATGTAAAGGTTGAGTTGCACCTGTCTAGAGTAATAATAGTTTCCTCCATTTACATAGAGTTCAGCACCGTGAAAAATGGAAATGGGGTGCATATAACTATAAGTCTTTCCAGTGGTATTGCCAAGCAAGGGAGCAACAGTCTCACGAGAGTACTGTTTGGCCAGAGCCAAGGTATTTTCCTTGCCATTTTGGGCGATAAAATCGATATAGGCAGGTCCAAAATTATAGGCTTGAACAGCTGTCCAGACATCAACACCCTTCTTCTGAGCCAGATACAGATTGTCTGTCAGAGTTTGAACACCTTGCCGAATGCTAGAAGCATTATCATTGATGGTGTTGGTAGAGCCACTTGCAGACTCACTAGACTGCATAACATCGCCTTCTTTTCCTTTTGTTTCAGTATAAATCATAGCGAGCACAAGCTCTTCGTTTGCTGGAGTGTCTTTTTCACTCAAAATTTCTCGCACCATGGGTTGATAGGTCATGACTTGCTTGACATCTTGGTGAACGCGGTAAGCTTTATATCCAGCAAAAAGGAAGACTGCTAGTACAAGCACTCTTCGAATTCGTTTAAACATTATTTACTTTGGATATCCTCGATATTTTTGATTAAGATAGAGTAGGTTCCATTGTCGTTTTGGATAAACTCAACAGACTCGGCGTCTTGATAGACGTTATTGGGAACGATGAGCTCAATTCCATTTGACAAGGAGAGTTTTTGGTTTTCAAATTTCTTTAATTGGCGACTGGCATCAATTTCATCAAATTGAACAGGCTCTGGTACAGCTTCTTTAACTTGGTCAATAAAGCTCAAACGAGCCGTCAGATTGTTGTCAAAAAGGTCGTTAGCCAATTTCTCAGGAGATAATTCATTGCTTTCTTCTAAGTTATTGAAAATCGCTGATTTGACCTTAGATTGAAATTGAAAATCATCTGTATTAAAAGATTCAGCAATTCTCTGGGCCGTTTTTTCTAGTTCTTTGATAGATTTCTTGGGTGAAATCTTAGGGGCTACGGCAAGGAGATTTTCTGAAAAATAGTTCAAAAAAGTCCCGTTGTACTTGATTCGTTTTTCAATCAGATGGTACTTGCGGCTCTGAAGATTAACCACCAAGGCTTCGTCAGCACCCGTTCCAAATCCAGGCAGGTTATTCTGAGTCAGCTTGATTGGATTATCAACTTCTCCTCCGAGGTGGGTCAAGGTCTCACGCAGGGCAATTCTCAAGAAAGCGAAATGTTCCACGCCTTCTTTAGAAAATTGCACAAAAATCAAGTCATTGGTCTTGAGATTTTCTGAAATGCTGAACTCCTCTTTCCAGAGATTAGCCAGTGTTACTGATGTCTCCAACAAATCGTCTGTGATGTGATTGAAGAAGGGATTTTCTTCCTCGAAAATCCCAGTCTTAGCTTCATCTGAATACACACGTTCAATTTTTTTACGCAAGTATTCTTCGATTTTTGGAGTGATATTGAGAAACTTATCCGCTAGAAACAGCTCGGTATCATCCGGGCTAAACTGATGGATAATAGCTTTCTTAATATAAATGTCCATAAAAGTTTTAGTCCTCGTATAATGGGAAGGCATCTGTCAATTCTTTGACTGCACTTCTCACTTCTTCTAAGACAGCTTCATTTTCTGCATTCTTAAGGGTTTTAATGATGAGTTCAGCCACTTTGCGACTTTCTTCTTCACCAAATCCACGTGCAGTAATGGCTGCTGCTCCGATACGAATCCCACTTGTCTTGAATGGTGACAAGCTTTCGTAAGGGATTGAGTTTTTATTTAGGGTAATATTGACTTCATCCAGCAAGTTTTGAGCAACTTTTCCGTTTTCTACAACCTTAGTCACATCCACTAGGAAGAGGTGGTTTTCAGTTCCCACCAGAAATGATACGGAAATCAGGGTCTTGCAAGAAGACATCTGCCATAGCCTTGCTGTTCTTGATAACATTAGCAGCATATTCCTTGAAGGCTGGATCCAAATACTTCTTTGAAAGGAAACAGCTTTAGCAGCCACAACATGCTCCAAAGGACCACCCTGAATACCTGGGAAAATAGCTGAATTGATTTTCTTAGCTAAAGTCTTCATCATTGGTCAAAATCAAACCACCACGAGGTCCACGAAGGGTTTTGTGGGTCGTTGTTGTAGTGATATGAGCGTATGGTACTGGACTTGGGTGAAGACCAGCAGCAACCAAACCAGCGATATGGGCCATATCTACCATGAGCTTCGCCCCAACAGCATCCGCAATTTCACGGAATTTTGAGAAGTCGATAATTTGAGAATAGGCTGAAGCACCTGCTACAATCAGTTTTGGTTTTACTTCTTGGGCTTGTTTCAAGATAGCATCAAAGTCCAAGAGTTCCGTTTCAGGATCCACACTATAAGAAACAAAGTTGTAGGTTTGACCTGAGAAGCTAACAGGAGCCCCATGGGTCAAGTGTCCACCTGCTGCCAAATCCATCCCCATAACGGTATCACCTGGCTCAATCAAAGCCATGTAAGCTGCACAGTTGGCTTGGCTTCCTGAGTGTGGTTGGACATTGGCAAATTTTGCACCGAAAATTTCTTTTGCACGTTCAATGGCTAGAGTTTCTACCACATCTACTACATCAGTTCCACCATAATAACGGCGTCCTGGGTAGCCTTCGGCGTATTTATTCGTCAAGATAGACCCTTGAGCTGCCATAACAGCCTTGGAAACTACGTTTTCCGAAGCAATCAACTCAATGTTGTTTTGTTGGCGTTCTTCTTCTTTGGCAATAGCATTCCAGAGATCAGCATCATATGCTTTAAAATCGTCTTTGTCAAAAATCATAGGTCTTCTCCTTTATAGTGTGACTAGTCCATTAGTTTAATTTTCTAATAAGAAAATCAAACTAAAAGATGCGAATAAACCGTTTCTGCATTTTATCACAAGTATAACCAACTTTTTCATAAAATGCATGAGCACCCAGACGATGATCGGCAGAGTTTAAGCGGATAAACCCATAACCACGTCTTTTTGCTTCTTGATCCAACCCTTGCAGTAAGCTTTACCGATACCTTGACCTTGCGCTTGAGGTAAAACTGCTAAAGCTAAAATATTAAATCCTGCTTTAGAATAAAGTGATTCATAGACCTCAGCGTGTACATATCCAAGCAAGGCATGACTAGCTTCATCCTCATAGCCAAGTAGGAAATGATGTTCATCTTGAGATAATCTAGTTAGTTGACTAGCTGTGTCCTCTGGACTAAAAGAATAGCCCAAAGCCTCTTGGTTGATGTCACATATAGCTTTCACATCAGTTTCTCTTAAATCTCTTAGCATCTCATTCCTCCTCAAAAGAAATCTCTGGCAACCGAGCAAGAATATCTTCTCGCTTAATGGCCCCTTGGCGTAAGATTTTCACCTTGTCTCCAGACAAATCCAAAATAGTTGAATCCTGTCCAGTTAGAAAAGCATCGTCTTCTAGCCCCAAAACCTCTTGGTCAAAATCCTCTAGAATTTGAGCAAAGGTCACTCCACTAGCCCGACCTGAAATATTGGCAGATGGCCCAATCAAGGGACCTGTCTCGCGAATCAAATCCAGCGTAATGGGATGACTAGGCATCCGAAATCCAACAGTTTCAAGGCAAGAATTGACCCAATAGGGAACTCTATCATTTGCTTCAAGAATAAGTGTCAAGGGGCCTGGCAAAAAGGTCTCTACAAGTTTTTGCAGATAAGATGGCTGATTCTTAGAAAAGTTCAAGATGTCCTCTAGAGAGGCGATATTGAGATTGAGTGCCTTATCTCTAGGACGACGTTTGAGCTGGTATACATGATCCACTGCTTTTTCGTCTAGAGCCTTGGCAAAAAGACCGTAAACAGTCTCTGTAGGTAGAACAACAGCCCCACCCTTTTCCAACTCTTGTCTAATCCTGTCCATCATCAACTACAACCATCCTATCTTGACCAAATTGGTCCTTGAGTGTTCGTACTCTTTTTTCAGGAAGATGTTTCCTAAAAAGATCAGGAACACTTTGACCTTGCTTGTATCCAATTTCAAGGTAAATCTTACCACCATCTTTGAGATAGTCTTTTGCATCTTCCGCAATTCTACGGTAAATAGCTAGGCCATCCTCGTCTGCAAAGAGAGCTAGATGAGGCTCTGAATGCAAAACATTCAAACCGACCTCTGACTCATCTTCACGAGAGATATAGGGTGGATTGGATACAATTATATCATATTTTTCAGAAATTTCTGCAAAACAATCAGATTTTTTAAAAAATATATTAAGTTTTTGATTTTTAGCATTTTCGCTAGCTAAATCTAAAGCATCTTGGGAAATATCCGCTGCTGTCACTGACCAATCTGCTCTGTTTTTTGCTAAGGCGAGAGCAATAGCTCCACTTCCAGTCCCAATATCTAGGACCTTAAGATTTTCCTCAAAATTTTCAGCCAGGATAAGCTCCACCAACTCCTCTGTTTCTGGACGAGGAATCAATACTCGCTCATCAACTTTTAACTGCATCCCATAAAAATCTGCCTGTCCAATAATGTACTGTGCCGGTTTATGAGCTGCTAACTGTTGGAAAATTCCTTTTACAAATACTTCTTCCTCTTCCGTCACTTCCTGCTGGAGGGCAAAAACAAAGTCCGTAAAAGATAGATTTTTCAGGCTACGATAGACAAAAGAGAGGCTTTCAGCTTCCTCTCCTTGTCTTATCAACTCTTCTTCAAAATCTGAAAATAATTGAGCTAATTTCATTATTTGTTTAATTCTTCTAATTTTTGTGTTTGGTCATAGAGCACCAAGGCATCCACAACTTCGTCCAATTTTCCAGACAAAATCGTATCTAGTTTTTGGAGGGTTAAGCCGATACGGTGGTCTGTGACACGGTTTTGTGGGAAGTTATAAGTACGGATTCGTTCTGAACGGTCACCAGTACCAATCGTTGATTTACGCTCAGCGTCTTGTTCGTCTTGTGCAATCTGAGCAAAGTGGTCAGCAACACGCGCACGAATGATTTTCATGGCCTTCTCACGGTTCTTCTGCTGGGTACGTTCTTCCTGCATCTCAACCTTGATATTGGTTGGCAAGTGAACGATACGAACGGCAGTCGCAACCTTATTGACGTTCTGTCCACCAGCACCTGATGCGTGGTAGATGTCGACACGAAGGTCTTTTGGATCAATATCGTATTCAACCTCTTCAACTTCAGGCATAACAAGAACTGTCGCTGTCGAAGTATGGACACGACCTTGGCTTTCTGTCACAGGGACACGTTGCACACGGTGGGCACCTGATTCGTACTTAAGCTTTAGAGTAAACAGACTGACCCTGAAACCATGGCAACGACTTCTTTGAAACCACCGACACCATTCATAGAAGCTTCCATGACTTCAAAGCGCCAGCCTTGGGCTTCCGCATACTTTTGGTACATGGTTAGAAGGTCTCCAGCGAAAAGTGCTGCTTCGTCTCCACCAGCCGCTCCACGGATTTCAAGGATGATGTTCTTGTCATCGTTTGGATCCTTTGGAAGGAGCAAAGAATTTTGAGTTTTTCTTCGTATTCTTCTTTTTCAGCCTTGGCATCTTTGAGCTCTTGCTTGGCCATTTCTTCCAAGTCCGCATCTCCGCCTGATTCCTTAATCATCTCTTCAGCATCAACGATGTTTTGAAGGACTTGTTTGTACTCACGGTAGGCTGTTACTGTGTCACGAGTTGAAGCCTCTTCTTTTGAAAGCTCCATGAAACGCTTGGTGTCCGAAACCACATCTGGGTCACTGAGCAACTCTCCTAATTCTTCATAACGGTCTTCTACAGCTTGTAGTTGATCATAGATGTTCATTTTTCTTCATTCTCCTTATTGATTTCAGGGGCAAAATAATGTTTACGGCAAACTGAGATATAGGTTTCATTACCACCAATCTGGATCTGTTCTCCATCGTAAACGGGCAGTCCATCCTGTGTTCGCAAAACCATAGTTGCCTTTTTCTTACAATACTGACAGATGGTCTTGATTTCGTCAATCTTATCTGCTAAGAGCAAGAGATACTTGGAACCTTCAAACAGTTCATTGCGAAAGTCATTTTTCAAACCAAAAGCCATGACGGGTATATCTAACTCGTCCACAACACGAGCTAGATCGTAAACATGATGACGCTTAAGAAACTGGGCTTCATCGACCAACACACAGTAAGGCTTTTCTGGTAGGTCTCGGATATAGCCAAAGATATCCGTCGTTTCCTCAATCGCAATGGCAGGGCGTTTCATACCAATCCGACTCGACACATAGCCAACACCGTCACGCGTATCCAGAGCCGAGGTCATAATCACAACACCTTTTCCTTGCTCCTCATAGTTATAGGCCACCTTGAGAATCTCGATTGTCTTACCAGAGTTCATGGTCCCATAACGATAATACAACTGTGCCATGCTATTATTTCACGTCCATTTCTAAATTTTTGCTACATTCTAGTATATCATAATTTTCTTAAGCTTTAAACGGCAAAATGTGGTAAAATAGAAGAAATCAAAACTAGTGGAGGAAGCCATTATGCCATTTGTACGCATCGATTTATTTGAAGGACGCACGCTCGAGCAAAAAAAAGCTCTTGCTAAGGAAGTAACGGAAGCCGTTGTCCGTAATACTGGAGCCCCTCAATCTGCTGTCCATGTCATCATCAACGACA
>BNJS01001709.1_pt1 | contig 32302 bp, 35 predicted proteins | sample 8540461 | NCBI WGS metagenome assembly BNJS01 (sample SAMD00202454, study PRJDB9452) | human saliva metagenome | isolation source: human saliva | place: Japan
TAGTTACGTATGTTAATTAGACTTACATCTGGTTTGATAAGCTAGGCACGTTGGCATCGTCTCATCTTATTGACTCTGCATGGTAAACGAACTGCAATAAATTGTAGTCTTTTTCTGTCCTATCTATTTCAACGCAAGTTGTGCAAGACGACCAGCCAATGTGGAACTTGACCTCCTGAAACCCTAAGACATTATGTGTTTTATAATGGATGTTTGAGCATCATGGCCTTTCAAAATCCAACGGATTTTCGAATTTCTTCCTCCGGATCGATGCTGGGTTTAACCCTAATTGATCAATAATTGTTTTCTCACTAGTCATGTTTTCTCCTTTTTACCTGATACGTTATGAGCTTTCTTACGCACATTATCAATCAAAGTCATCTTGTTATCCCGGGCATCTTTGGCCAAGTCAACTGGATAATCTTGAGGTTGCTAATGCTTACATACTCATTCCAAAGAGTCCATCCAATTTCTTAGTGTATGAGTTCTATGGATTTCATCAGATCTTTGGCAAATCATAGATTAGCTTCCCTTGTCATAGATTGGGACCGCGAGTGGCTACCAGCATCGAAAATCACAGACAGTCTTGTTGATGGAGTTGTAAGTCCGGGCGAGTCATATTAATTTCTTTCTCAAACATGACATCCGTAATCTGCGAAGGTAATATGTCACCTTCGATTTACTATCGCACGACTCACGTACGCCACATAACCTTACCTGGTGTGAAACCTGCTCGTTGTTGGACAGCTTGATGGTAGTCCTGCATAACTCCCTGGTCGTTCTCGATTGAGAGCAGTCTGTAGACCGCACCCAAGGCTGGTTGATCATAGGCTGCGATGTGGTACCAACACAAACACTTCAATCTTGGCCTTTCCGCATCTTCAGTTAAGAATGGTGACTTTTCATCAAGGCCACTTTGGAAGCGTAAATCTTAGCATTAGGGAAACCAGCCGCATCTAATTTAGCTTACGGACCTGCTTAGATAAATATGCCAAGTCACCTGAATCAGAGATTGAGCACCCAAGAAAGTTGATCTTATCACTTATGCTCTTTAGCCACACGGATAGCATTTTAGCCACCAATCTCTTAAGGGTATCGCGTATCGACAAGAGAAGCCGCAGTCTTTATGAGTAGAGGCATAGGCTTTGTAAAGGATCATCAATCATTGCCATAGGCTTGAACAAGTTGAATACATGAGTACTGAAACTGGTATATGTCAGTTTGGCATCTGCCAGCATTTAAGACATTTGAAGTTGCGTCAGCACTACCACCATGGCTGCACGTCCCCCATATTGCTGCATCCATCTCAGCATGATGTACCAAACTCCAATAAAGGAGCATTCCTCAATGACAGAGAGCGAATGAGCTGCCTTTGGTAGCAATAAGAATCTGGTAATTAATGAGACCATAAGGCAGCCCCTACTAGCTGACACTGAGCCAAGGGACCTTCCAATTTGAAAAACGGTTCATTAGCAACACCAAACTCTCAAGGGCTGAATTGATAGTTAACTGGGAGTTTTAGGTTGGCTAGATAGTCCAGAAATCCTTCGATATTTAAACCTTCAGATAAGCAACATCAGTTTCTGGAAAGTCAGATTTTCAAGATAGTTGACAATACGCCCAGATTCGCGAACACAGCAAAGCCTATTTTAAACGGAAGTTGACGGAAATAAACTTCGAAAAACGGCTGTTTCGGTCAGAATACTCTTGTTGAAGTAGGACCTTCCGCATCATATTGATTTGATATGTCAGCAAGGTTAAACTGTCATCTTTATACATGGAATTCCTCCAACTAATAGGTACTTATTTTTATTACTAATAGCTTGTATATGCTGACTATTATAGGCATTTTTGGAGCAATTGTCTCCACTTTTCAGAAAGTTAAATTGTTTGATTTTCCGATTATTCTAATGCTTGTTTTGACAGAAAGAGCATTTGGGAGATCAATTTCATTTCAAGACACATAGGTTGCTCTACGTCTGACTACCAACCAGAACTGTGTTTTTATCTTTGTTGGGACTATATAGCATATTTATAATCTTTTTTTGTTTTTCAATGCCTATCAAAAAATGAATCGTGTGAAAGTCCTTACTCTCTTTCATCATAAACGCCAATCTTTTCGATAACGATTTGGTTGATAAGCCAGTCAACATGTGACCTGTTTGTGATTTTTAAATGTATGTATTTCTTTATAATGTGAGACAATATCTATCGTGATGAGGCATCCTATATTCATCAACAGTACTTCCGAGCAACAAGATTGGTGAATGCATTTGACCAATATCTATCCTAGCAGAGCAACTTGGGAAATTTTTTCTAAAAAGTTTACTGAACAGATAACTTCTAAGTCGAAACTTTTGATAGGGAAGTTCTTTTTGCAATGTGTCCAAGAAGAAGTATGAGAGTTCCATTTCCTTTATTCCTTCACACACCACATCAGAGGGAAGAATTATATCAAATACTTTGAACGTCCTCTTTAAATTGTAAGTGAATATTGTCCACGGCAAGATGATTTCCGTAACGTTTGCTTATGTTTTTAGCTTGTAAAATCATGTTCTCTCTCCTTTTGATAGAACCATTCTAGCAAAAAAGCCGCTTAAAAACGGCTTTTTGGGATAAGTGGTCAAAATGAGAGTCCAAGTGGCGGGATGGAAGAGACAAAAATGAGGACAAATTTATTGTGTTTTCTTATTCTTTTCCCCCACTGATTCAAGCCATTTAAATCGGCATCAGTGACTTCGCCTTTTTCTGTCAGCTCATATTCTTGTGCGGAGGGTATAGTCTCAAAATCTCAGCATTTCAACCAATTGGTTCTCTATTAAAACATCTAGTCCACGTGTCAACTGATAGTTGTAATCCTTCAACTTTCTCTTTCTCAATTGATTGAAACGAACTTTCTTATGCTTATTGATAACCCATAATATATTCATTCTCCATTTCACCAACCACATCTAATACCTGAGACATACTGCAATTCCATTTTTATTTGTTGGGCTTTTTTCTCCTTACAAAAATGTGCCTACTATTGTAGTTTTAAAGTATTATAACTATTTATCGCCTATTTTAAAGGAGTCATTTATGTTTATTGTAAATCTATCTATATCAAAAACCCCTTGATACAGTTGAAAAATTTTTAGAAAAACACATAGATTTTTAAACTGCATATAAAAAAAGGTCATTTCATCGCATCTGGAAGAAAAAATCCAAGAACTGGCGGTATCATCTCAAGAGAGTAAAAATAAAGAAGCTGTTCAAGAAATTACGTGTTAATGATCCATTCTATCAAATGAGATTGCTCAATATGAGATTGAATTTGAGGCAAGCATTGTCCGAAATTTGAACTCTATCATCAGTGAACCTTATGATAAGTAACTAGGACTAGAAACAGTTAAAAATATTCTTTATTTAGTAAAAACAGCCCTTCTATTTAGAAAGAGCTGTTTCTATAAAGAGAAACACATTAATGTCCTTTATGCTTCTTCGTTTTTTGCTGTTTATGTCTCAAATTTCTTGTTGGAGCACTGCTTTTGGACACCAGATTGATGTTTTGAAATCTTTCTTCCTCATACTGCAACTGCAATAGTTCTTCTGACTCCAAGAAACTTTCTGATCGGCATTTGTTTCTTCACCATTCGCTGTAATCGTTTAGGATTCTTGATTTTACATGTTGGTTAACTATAGCTTCTGGACTAAAAAGATAATTGAGTAATTGAGAGTCTGTAAGATCTCTAGAATTTCATCATCTTTGGCTCCTGACCAATGTCACACGACAAACTTGATAAGTTTCTCGACAATTTGCTCGAACAAACCACGCTAAAATCCATCTTCGAAAATAAACTGTCAATCCAATTGAAATTGTTTCCACTACAGCACCTCCCAAATCTATCCCTAAGAATGAGCAACCAAGGAGGAAGGTTACCGATAGGCTCGCCTACGTCTGACTATTACCAACCAGAATCGTGTTTTTATCTTAGTTGGGACTATTATAGCATGCTAGTTAACATAAAAATCCTCCAGACTAGCTCGAAGGATTCATTTTTATTTTAAGAAACAATGTTGACTAGTTTGTTGGTCAATAGTCTAGTGGACTGTTGAAGGTGGTAGTTATGGCTAAAACGTTATTTAACACAATATTAACGAGTTTATGTACGCACACTAATCACCTTAACAATTTCCTTGCGTCGATCTCTGCTTGACTTTTCGTCAGTCCAGAGCTACCCCTTTGCACTCTTCGCGTGAAAGGTCTTTAGCAACCATGAGTTTGCACGGACTTTACCTTTTGATTTGAACGGACGATTTCTCGATTTGCGTCTTCAACCAATTTGCTTTTACCATCCCATGTTGGCCAAGCCGCATAAGAGATAGACTCACCTGTTTCGCGACTGTTTGCGTGATTTCCTTCTTCTGCTAGGAGGCGCAAATGGAGCTGACCAATTGATAAATCCTTTGGCGTAATCCACATAGAGTTTGTCTTCCTTTGTTAGCCGCGTTGTCAAAGACCTTCATGAGTTGAGCAATGGCTGTGCTACTACTCTCTCATCAACCTCGATTTGCTCAGTCAAACAGATTTAACGGTTTCGTTATAAACCTTTATCATAAGAGCACCCATTGTTTTCCGCAACGATTTCTTTGCACTTTGTAATCAAACGGTAAACACGGCTGATAAACTTACGGCTTTCCTTCCAATCCTTCTTCAGACCAAGCGATTGGAAGCTACTGGGAGTGGTCCCATGAAATATCTTTACTAGACATCGATGGCATCAGCACCGTATTGTTCTGCACTACATCGTTCTGGGCTGACAACGCTCTTGTGAGATTTAGAGATCTTGGCTGGTGCTTGCTCCAATTCTTCTCCTGTTTCCCACATGGAAAGAAGGAACTGCTCACGTTTTCTGACTCCTTTGTCAGTTGCCACATTGAGAGTCTACCACGGTGGTCACGGTAGCTTGTCTCAAAAATCATTCCTTGCTAAAGAGTTTTGGAATGGCCTCTAGTTGCGCACAACACCAAGGTCATAGAGGACTATGCCAGAAAACGAGCGTAAAGCAAGTGAAGCTATTTGGCGTGCTCTGCACCACCCACGTAGATATCGACTGGCAAAACCATTGTTTGAGGAGGGTCCTCGTCACGCTCAATTTCTGTGCAGTTGTGGATGGACTGATAATGGAGGTGGTACCAGCTTGAACTCTGCCCAGTGTGGCATAGTATCTCGTCCTCACGACGACCTTTTGACGCCATCCTCACGAGTCACTTCAAGCCAGTCTGTCGGTTAGCTAACGGAGCCACCAGTACCTCGAAGGGCGAATGTCCTGGTACACATGGCAAGACAAGTGGAGTTCACTTTCAGGAACAGCCGTTGAAGTTCGTCTCCCAATGAATAATTGGGATTGGTTCACCCCAGTAACGCGGACGCTTGCTGTTGTAAAGAGCCAGTCGCAAGACGGTAAGGGACTTTTTCTGACCAAAGCCTCTTCCAGCCAAGCCACGATTTTAGCAATCGCTTCTTCATGCAGGACCGTTGGAAAATGCCTGGGTAGTTGAGCACGTGAAGGCCATCTCTCTGTGTAAGCAGCCTCTTCCAACATTTCCACTTTTCAAGTACTTCTACGATTGAAGGTCAAACTGTTTTGCATTTAGCAACACAGTCATGCGTGTGTGGCAGGTGCGCCATAACAGCACCTGTTCCAGCTAGGATAGAACATAGTCAGCAATCCAGATTGGGATTTCTACCATTGACAGGATTGACAGCATAAGCACCAGTCCAAACCCCTGTTTTGTCCTTTGTCTAAGGTCTGGTACGAGCCAAGTCTGATTTAGTATTGGCTTTGCGTTTGTAGTCAGACAAGGCCTCTGCTTGTCCAGGTGTTGTGATGCAGCATTTCTACCAAGTCATGCCTACAGGAGCCAAAACAGTGAAAGGTCGCACCAGAGTATCTGGACGTGTCGTAAAAGACTGTGAATCTCTTTGTCTGTTCCTTTTACTCGAAAGTGACACGGCACCCAGCTGATTTCTCCTTAATCCAGTTGCGCTGTCTGTCCTGATAGACTCTGGCCAGTCAATGTCATCCAAGTCATTGAGCAAGCGCTCAGCATAGGCGCAGTGATTTTGAGCATCCATTGGGCGCATTGGTTTGCGGGACTAACCGATAGCCACCTACGCTCAGATGTTCCATCTGGAAGTAACTTCGTCTGGCGATGGCTGCTCCTATTCTCTCTCAACCCAGTTTATCAGCCAGCCTATGTAAGCCAAACCTCTTTTCGTAAAGCTAGTGGAAAACTCACCAGTCCTACTCGTAGTAGTTCGGATCTGTATTGCACTCACGGTCCCAGTCGTAAGAGAATCCATGTCTGGATTTAAGGCTTCAGTTGGCAATGTTTTCGCCAGGAATTCTGCTGACATGGCCTCGTATCCATAGCGTACTGTCTGCAGGCAAAACCAAAGCGCATCCCATCCCATTGGGTGAAGGACGTTGTAGCTTTGCGCACGCTCTGAACGGTTGAGGATATCAGCCGCTGGTAGCCTGGGTGTCCTCACGTGAAGACCCTGCTCCAGATGGGTAAGTGGAAACATGCCGGGCGCATAAACTTAGGGTTTTGAGCATTCTGTTCTCAGTCTCCACGTGTGATTGTCAGCCCAGTATGCCACTTAGGCCTGATTTCTTTAGGATTGTAAAAACTCGGTTTGCTTTCCTCCAATATTCGTGTGCTGCTTCTATTATAGCATTTTGAAGGATTAAAAGATGGTAAGTGGTACCTTAAGAGGCGAAATTAATTTGACTTATGTTTGCAGTTTGTCATAGTGTCATAGCCAGGCAAAAGGTGCTATGCAAACAGTATCAGGAAAGTAGGACCTGTATCAAGAACAACGGCTAGAGAAAATATGCACTCTTGGAAGAGAGCGAGGAACCTATCTCGTCAAGGAAATGGTTGACGCATTAGGTGCTTTCCCAAAGACACACTGTCAGAAGAGATTCTCGACTCGCCTCAGCCAGAGTGAAATCGTGGCCTGCAGGCGACTGGCAGGTACTCTTCCAGCACACTACGTTCTTGGCTTCCCAGGAACGTCAGAAAGGACCCACTGAAGACAAGTAAATGGCAGATCTAGCGTCATAGCTTACGCAGGTCAAAGACCAATCTCTGCTCTTTCTTCGATGTCTCACTGATGCTTGAAGTCCTCACATTGACATGTTGCGCATGCCTCATCTACTCCCACCTGGTCAACGCCTTGGGTCCCAAGTGCAAAGAAGGAATCGACTCTATCCTTTGGGAGAGATTTGCAGCAAAACCGCTTCTACTATTCGCTTCATCGAAGCCCAGCTCTTGCAACATTCATACACTGACTCAGCCTCTCTCGGAGCGGCCAGTCTCCGTCAAGGAGTGGTCAGCTATGAAGATGAAGAGGAGTGTTGCGTCAAACACCGCTATGCAGTGTTGCCTAGTGCTAAGATTCTTATTGCTGACGATAACATGAAAAGCTATTCCAAAATATATCTGGGCAAGACTGAAGACTTTGACTACTGGATTGTGATAAGGAAACTCCGATCCTGATTTGGTCGAGGCTCTAAAGATAAAGCAACGATTTTCATACGATGGAAAGGAGGATAGCGACTATGAGTAATATTCGTTTGATTATCGTGACATTGATGTCACTATCTCACTTAGCAATCACCAGGTGGATGAGCAACTGATTGAGTGTAATGCCAGAGCTTGAAAAGCAAATATTCCCTTTGTTTTAGCTTCAGCCCGTTCGCTACTTGTGATGCAAACCACTGCTCATAAACTGGGACTTCATAGACAACCCCATCAGCCTCCTGCTTAAGCAACGCGCCTTTAGTACTTGAGGGTGATCGTACCATCATCCAACATCGTGTGGATACAAAGCTGAGATTCACAGAGCTTTAAGCTGCCATCGCTGATTACCCAAGTGTCTCTGTGAACACCTACTCTTATGACTGATGATCAACCAACTAGAAGTCGTAAATGGTCTCTGTTGGAAGCGAAGTATCACGGTGAATCTCCTATCATTAAGGGAACTGCAAGACACGTGTCGCAGACTCAGAACCACCTATCCACTAAGCTATTGTTGATTGATGAGCCTGAAAGTTATCCAGGACCTCCACCACAAAACTCCTAAGCAGGATTTTCCAGAGACAGCCTTTTACTTGTCCAAAGATACAATTACCTCTGAAGTCACTGCCAAACACGTTTCTATAAAGAACACGCCTCCTTGAAGCTTGGCAAAGTATTATGACCTTCTCTGAAGACGTCATGACCACTCGGAGATAACTCTCAACGATAGTCCTGCTGCCAGCTCTGCTATCTAGGAATCAAGGCAGGCAATGCACCTGAAGGGGTTAAGGAAACTAGCAAACTTAGTAACGGCCTCAAATGATGAGCATGGTGTCGCTCAAGCCATTACAGAGCATGTCCTAAAAACTAAGCCAATCTCTAATAGGTGGGAACAGACCTTTAATTGCCAACTCGATTTTAGAACAGAAAGGAAAAGGTGCCCTAGAGGTGCCTTTTTCTTTTTCAAGGAAAAAGCCTTCCTCTCTCGAAGAAGACCCAAATTTCCTAAAGATAAAGAAGGAGACCTACAAGAATTCCAATAACATAGCCTGCCAAAACATCACTTGGATAGTGAACACCACCTAGCACGCGCATAAAAAGCTGAGCCATCGCCAGAAAAAGCATAGTCCCACCTAGCCAGGGGTTAAGCGTCAGTACCAACATAGCAATGACAGTCGCTGAGAAAACATGCCGACTGGGAAAAGACTTACCCAGACTGTCCTTCTTAATAAGTGGCTGAATGTCCCAGGTCTGATATGGGCGTGGGCGATTATAAAAGCTACGACCAAGAGAAAGAAGGAAAAAGCCTCCCCCCATAATAAGCACTGTCGTAGAGAGAACAAACCAGCCATTCCTTAGCCAAACCAAACTAATAAATATCGGAAAAAGCAGGTAAAAAGTCCTTGTGATAGCCTTGTTCAATCCTCCTAAGACCCTAGCATAAGGACGCAATGGACCGCTAATCCTATTGTAAAATTGTTTATAATTCATCATCATCCGTTAGAAAAAGGGAGTGACACAGAACTAAATTTCAAAAATCTAGCTTCTAGCCTCTCCCTCAAGTTTAATGAGATAGTCTTCCAAGGTTGAAGTCTCTTAGCCCAACCTCTTTTTGTCTATCTTAAAGTTCAGCGATTTGGTAAAGTTCAAGTTCAGCAGCTGTTTCTGAACCAAACATATTAATCATGATTTTAACCTTGTTGTTTTCAATTTCTACAACACGGCCTTCTTGACCCATAAAGGCACCATCGATGATTTGAACCACATCTCCAACCTTGATATTAGTATCAAAGACATCAACAGTTTGACCCATTGAAATCAAGATTTGACGGATTTCTTCTTCCAAAAGTGGTGTTGGTTTAGAACGGTTACCGTGAGAACCAACGAAACCAGTAACGTTCGGAGTATTACGGACAACGAACCAGGCTTCGTCTGTCATTACCATCTCAACAAGAACGTAACCAGGGAAGCGGTTTTCTTCCACTTCTTTAACTTTACCGTTTTTCTCAACATTGACCGTTTGAGTTGGGATTTCAACACGCAAGATATTTTCAAGCATGTTATAAGTTTGAGCACGTTGCAAAAGATTTTCTTTAACTTTATTTTCGTATCCTGAATACGTTTGAAGGACGAACCAGCCCTTGTCGAATGAATCTAGCATTTTAGGATTCCTTTCTTTGTTCTAAATGACATTTAAACACCATTGACCATCAATCTTCGAGGCGCAAGCGTTAAATGTAAATGAATGCCTATGTTTTAATTCAAAGCGTAATAAAAAAAGCCTGATGGCCCTTGTTCTCGCTTTTATCTACATTTATTATAACAAAAAAGAGCAGGCATGCCCACTCTTTTTATGTTTTCTTTAGAAAAAGTTAATCAGTGCTGACATAGCGCGACTCAACAATTCATCAAACGCATAGATGATGACAGTGAAGAATGCAGTATACTCAAGAACTGAACTAAAATCGTGCCAGCGTTGTTTACGGTCTGGCCAAGTCGTGTCTTTCAAGACTTTGAAAATACTTCCAGTTTGTCTCACGGTGTCTCCTATCTTGTTTCCTTATGCAAGGTGTATTTTTTACAATGTTTACAAAATTTGTTAACTTCTAGTCGTGTTGGTTTGGGAGTACTACTAACATTAATTGAGTAGTTTCGACTCCCACATTCAGCACACGCTAGGCTTGCTTTTTTCTGTGCCATAACGCCTCCGTTTTTTATCTTACCACTTTTAAATGCAATTGACAAGCTATCTGAATAGACCTGATAAGGAGTCTGAAATCTTATCCCATAGACTGCTTGCTTGATCTTTTACATCATTGACAACGTCTGAAGCCTTGTCTGTCCATGACTTGTTACTGCTATTACGAGAGTCATTTGGATCTGCCGTATAGTCTAGTGTTTGACCATCAGCCGCATAGGCATTTTCAACGGTAAACTCATTACCTGGTGTATTTGGCAAAACATCTGCAGCGATATAGCTGAAAATAGTTGAAGCTGTTCCTGAGCTTGCTCCTGTTAAGTAGTGATTCTCGTCAGTCTTATCAAAACCAATCCAAGTCGTCATAACCACATCCGGAGTATAGCCAATAACCCACTGATCACTGGTCAAATCCTTGTTAAATTCAGCCTGAACAGTACCTGTCTTACCTGCCATAGTATAACCTGTGTAGTTGGCATTCACAGCAGAACCATTTGAGAAGGTACCAAGCATCATGCTGGTCATCTGGTTAGCTACAGACTGGCTGATAACACGCTTAGACTTCTTACTATGGGTAGCGATAATGTCACCACTAGCATTTTCAATTTTAGTGATGAAATAAGCCGTATTCATCTCACCACCATTAGCAAAGGTCGCATAAGCCTGAGCCATTTGAAGAGGACTAGCTGTCACACCACCACCAAGTGAAATTCCCAGTTCTTCTGGGACATTGTCAAAGTTAAGACCGAATTTTTGACCGTAACTAATCCCTTTTTGAATACCGATTTGATTAAAGAGATAAACTGCCGGAATATTGTAAGAGTTGGCCAAAGCTTGATACATGGGCACATCCTCAGTCTCAACACCACCGTAGTTGGTTGGAGTATAGCCGTTATAGTCGATTGGTTTATTTGGAAGGTCCTTATTGATGCTCCATCCTGAAGCCAGAGCTGGGGCATAGACCACTAAAGGTTTGATGGTCGATCCAGGACTACGCTTCCCTTGGGTTGCATAGTTAAAGTTACGGAAGGTTGTGTCACTGGTACCACCTACACGACCTACTAGACCACGGACCGCTCCAGTTGTTGGATCAAGTGCCACACTAGCTGACTGGGCTGTACTACCATCACTTTCTGATGTAGGGAAGAGATAGGTATTTTCGTAGGTTTGCTGCATATTAGCTTGTGAGTTGGCATCCATCTCTGTGTAGATTTTGTAGCCATTTTTTACGATTTCATCCTCACTCAAACCATAAGTTTTCGTAGCTTCTTCAATGACGGCATCAAAGTAAGACGGATACTTGTAGTCATCGCCAGTCCCTTGATAGGTATCATTCAGGCGACTAGCCATATCAACTCCTGCAGCGGTGTCGGCATCTGCCTGACTCAACTTCTTGTCATCAACCATGTTAGAGAGAACAGTGTTTCGACGGTTGGTCGCATTTTGGATATTATCGATTGGGTTATAAATTTCAGGTCCCTTAAGCATACCCGCGAGTGTCGCTGCTTCATCAACAGTTAGATTGGCAGCACTTGTCCCGAAGTATTTTTGGCTAGCGTCTTCAACACCCCAAACACCATTTCCCGAAGTAGGCATTATTGAGAGTACATGGTAAGGATTTCTTGCTTGCTGTATTTCTTGGTTAATTCTAAGGAGAGGAAGAATTCCTTGGCCTTACGAGTGACTGTCTGTTCTTGTGTCAAGAAGGCATTTTTAGCCAATTGTTGGGTAATGGTCGAACCACCACCAAAGCGTCCCATAGATACAATGGCCAAGAGGAATCGCTTGACGTTAACCCCGCTATTTTCATAGAAGGTACGGTCCTCAGTTGCTATAACAGCGTTCTCTAGACTATCACTAATAGCATCCAGCTCCACATAAGTCCCTTTTTGCCCTGACAAAGAACCAGCTTGATTGCCTTCTTTGTCATAGATAACCGTAGTTGCTTTCAAGGCATCTTGAAGATCTGAAACATTGGTCGTCTTGGCGATATAGAAGAGGTAGGAACCTACTGTCAGAACCAGCACAGCTACCATGATAAAGAGAATTTTACCAATATGATAGCGACGCCAGAAACGGCGAATAGGATTTTCTTGAAAGCGTAAACTTACTCAAGAACGCCTGAACCTTACCTAAAGGTTTGGTGGTATCAATAGGTTTCTTTTGCTTAGAACGTTGATAACGTGACGTCTCTTGACTTTCCTGAGACATATCTAGGTCTTCAACGGCTTGTTCAACCTCATCAGGTTTCTTAGCAAAGAGTCCCTTTATCTTATTTTGTAAATTCTTCGATTTTTCAGCAGGCTGGGAATCCTTACCCTTTCCGCTAGTTTCTTCTTTAAAAAGTTTGTTTTTTAGATTATCAAAAAATGTCATAACCCTATTATACCAAGTTTTTACAGGTTCTGTCCTCTTTTAAACGTTCATGATATAATGAAACCATGACTTTACACGTAGAAATTATCAACCCCTATCCTGCAGGGACTGTCAAAGACTTACTAGAAACTAAGCTCCTCATTCCTCGTAAGATTCGTCATTTCCTACGCACGAAAAAGCACGTCCTCATCAATGGAGAAGACTATTAACTGGCAGAGTCCTGTTGAAAAAGGCGATAGGATTAGCCTGACCTTTGACACAGAGGACTACCCTAATAAAACTATCCCTATGGGAGACGCTAATTTGGTAGAGCCTCTCTATGAGGATTCGCATCTCATCGTGGTCAATAAGCCTGAAGGGATGAAGACGCATGGTAATGAACCCACAGAAATCGCTCTTCTGAACCATGTTTCGGCTTATTGTGGACAAACCTGTTACGTCGTTCATCGACTAGATATGGAAACTAGTGGGGCTGTGCTTTTCGCTAAAAATCCGTTTATTCTCCCTATTCTCAATAGACTCTTGGAAAATAAGAAGATTCAGCGTCAATACTGGGCATTAGCTGAAGGTAAATTTCAAACCAAGGAGACTGTGTACAATGACAAGATTGGACGCGACCGCCATGATCGTAGAAAACGGGTAGTTGATTCTAGAAAAGGGCAGGTTGCCTATACAACCGTCACATGTCTCAAAAACTTTAAAGGAGCTAGTCTGGTCAACTGCCAACTAAAAACCGGCCGGACCCACCAAATTCGTGTGCATCTGTCCCATCATGGACATGCCATTCTGGGAGACCCTCTTTATAGCCATCGAACCGCATCTCGACTCATGCTCCACGCCCACACCCTTAGTTTCACCCATCCCTTAACACTCGAAAAAGTCACTGTTAAGGCTAAATCAGAAAGTTTCGAACAAGGGTTGAGAAATCACAAATAATAGAAGTAGGCTTATTCTCAAGCATAGTGCGAAAGGATTATCCTAATGATCCTCTAGTTATGACACAGTGGAAGCTTGCAAATAAGTTGCTTTTATTGATTTCGAAAGCCTTGACTGCCTTGAATCTCCCTTTACATTATGTTATCCTTTACGTATAATTTAAAATTTGAGGAGTATTTAATTTATGAATCCAGTCGATCAATGGCTAGCAATTAACGCTAAGTATTTCCCAACAGAACAAGTTCAGTACATCCGCCAACGTCTTGAGGCACTTCCTGAACAGCAACTTTCACTGCTTTACTCAATCAGCTTCCAAGATCCTACGATGATGCTTGTCATCTCACTCTTTGGCGGTTCTCTTGGAATCGACCGCTTTATGTTGGGGCAAGTTGGTCTTGGTATCGGTAAACTTTTGACATGTGGTGGTTGTGGTATCTGGTCAATCGTTGACTGGTTCCTCATCATGGATGCTACTCGCCAATCAAACGCTCAAAAACTTTTTGCTGTTATTGGGTAATGAAAAACTATTTCACACGCTTGTGGGCCTACCACCAGCGTTTTTTTAGATTATATCTCTTAGTTTTAGTGGCAGTTTATGGAGTCTACCTTTTGCATCTGCCAACACCACTCAGTTTAATCCTAAGACCATTTGGACTTAAGGCTTGGAGCGCAGGCCTAACACGCGCTAGTGTTAGACTCTTACACCTAGATTGGCAAGGAGCCTGGGACTATAATCCACTGATATATCCTCTAGTGGTCTATATCTTAACCTATTTCTTTCTCTTTCCCATCTTTAGTGACAAGAAGACTATAGAGAACTAAACTGTCCTATCCAACTCCCATTGCACATCCCTCACACTATTGCTATAATTGTAATCATCAAAATTTATAATCAAACAAACTGGAGGTTATACATATGAAGCAACAAGATTGGATTGATTTTTTCCAAGCAGTTAATGGTCGAAATCCAAGTATTCAAGAAATGGCTGAAGCAGCTCAGAAAGGCGAGTTTGTCCGAGAAAGCTCTAAGAGACATAAACAATCTATCGAAGCAAACAAACCTGAAGAAATAGTAGAAACCAAGGAACCCTTGGCACCTGTCGAAGCAACCAAAACTGATGAAACAATAGAAACAACACCCTCTAAAGAAGTCACAGAAAGTGTTGAACCTTCCGTTGAAATCTATGATGTCGCTGAAGAACCCTTAGTTGATTCTAGTATCGATGAAAGACAAACTTTCCAAACTCCTAACCTAGGTCAAGAAGCTCCAACAGCCAACTTTCAAGAACAAATAAATCCAATACAAGACACTACTAATAAGACTTTAAATTCCTTTGCCGACCAAGCTAATACAAGCTTCCCACAAACAAATAAACCCCTTAACGAGCCTTGGAAAGAGCCAGAAAAGAAATCCCGAACAAACCTCATCATGATAGCCATCGCTACCATCCCAGTTATCCTTTGGGCTCTTGGATTATTCTTACTTGGAGTTGTTGGAGATGATTTTAGTATGGGCTTGGGTTTTGGCATTATGGACTTTGATTGTGGGGCTACCAGTAATCATTATTGACATCCTACCAGCACTCCTAAATAAAACAGACAAGAAATGGCTAATCTTTGTCTTATCTATCCTCCTAAACTGGACTTTCATTGGATGGATCATCTTGCTTATTATTTCTATCAATACGAATAAGGAGGCAGAGCGTATCAAGCAGCAACAAATGATGATGCAGATGTCAGGTAAACAAGGAAGTTCTGATATGTTTAACCCTTTTCACTAATTAACAATAAATAATAGAAAAGAAAACCCAGGAAAAGTTTCTCTCGACTTTTCCTAGGTTTTTTTACTTTTTCTTAAATCTTAGTAACCCATCATTCCTGGATCCATAGCTGGCGCTGCTGGAGCCTCTGGTTCAGGCTTGTTGGCAACAACTGCTTCAGTTGTCAAGATAAGACTAGCTACTGAGGCGGCATTTTGAAGGGCAGAACGTGTGACCTTAACTGGATCAATGATTCCTGCTCCAACCATATCTACCCACTCACCGTTGGCAGCGTTAAAGCCTGTACCAACTTGGCTGTTCTTCAATTTATCAATGATAACTGAACCTTCATAGCCAGCGTTATAAGCAATTTGGCGAACTGGTTCTTCCAAGGCACGGAGGACAATATTACGTCCTGTAGCGTCGTCACCTTCAAGATCAAGTTCAGCAACCTTAGCAATGACGTTAACAAGGGCTGTACCACCACCTGCTACGATACCTTCTTCAACAGCGGCACGAGTAGCGTTAAGGGCATCTTCGATACGAAGTTTCATTTCTTTAAGGGCTGTTTCAGTGGCTGCACCGACCTTAACAACTGCAACACCACCTGACAATTTAGCCAAACGCTCTTGAAGTTTTTCACGGTCAAATTCAGATGTTGTTGTTTCCAATTGAGATTTAATAAGGTTAACACGGTTAGCAATTGCTTCTGCGCTTCCTGCTCCTTCGACGATAACTGTGCTATCCTTATCCACAGTTACTTTCGAAGCCTGACCAAGTGCTGCCATAGTTGCATCCTTAAGTTCAAGACCAAGATCCTCAGTAATAACAGTTGCTCCAGTCAATATAGCAATGTCTTCCAGCATCGCTTTACGACGGTCACCAAAGCCAGGCGCCTTAACAGCAACAACATTGAAGGTTCCACGAATCTTGTTAAGAACAAGTGTTGGAAGAGCTTCACCATCCACGTCATCAGCAATAATCAAAAAGTGGACGACTAGTCTTCAGCACTTCTTCCAAGAGTGGAAGAACATCTTGGATATTTGAAATTTTCTTGTCAGTCACAAGAATAAATGGATTCTCAAGATCTGCGACCATTTTTTCATTATCAGTAACCATGTACTGAGAAAGATATCCACGGTCAAACTGCATACCTTCAACCACTTCGAGTTCTGTCTCCATACCACGAGACTCTTCAATAGTGATAACACCGTCATTACCAACGCGTTCCATTGCTTCTGAAATGTATTCACCAACTTTTTCAGAGCGAGATGAAACCGCAGCGACTTGAGCAATAGCTTCCTTATTAGCAACTGGTTGAGCAATGGCTTTAAGCTCTTCCACAGCTGTAGCTACAGCTGCTTCAATCCCACGACGGATACCGATTGGATTAGCACCAGCTGTTACATTTTTTAGTCCCTCACGAACAATAGCTTGTGTCAAAACAGTGGCTGTAGTTGTTCCGTCACCGGCAATATCATTAGTTTTTGAAGCCACTTCGCTGACAAGCTTAGCACCCATATTTTCAAAGTGATCCTCGAGTTCAATTTCTTTAGCAATTGTCACACCATCATTAGTGATAAGTGGTGAACCAAAAGCCTTTTCCAAAACAACATTACGACCTTTAGGGCCAAGCGTTACCTTAACGGTATCAGCTAAAGTATCAACACCACGAACCATTGCTGCGCGTGCATCTGATGAAAATTTAATATCTTTTGCCATAGTTACTCCTTCTTTATCTTAATTTATATCTGATTAGCGAGGGCCTAAGCTAGGACTGCTAAAATATCTGCTTCACGGATAATTGAAACGGAATCTTCTCCGTCTTTAACGCTGACACCTGCACCATTTTCAACAAGGACCTTATCGCCTACTGCAACACTAGGTGCAATCAATTCCCCAGTAAGAGTACGGATGCCTTCACCTACTGCCAAGACCTCTGCAGTCTTAGTAGCTTTCATGACTAGCTCCTGCCAATACAAATCCACTAGCTGTTTTTTCTTCTGTTTCTTCAAAACGGACGACGATACGATCGCCCAATGGTTTTAATGCCATACCAATTACCTCCAAATGTTATTTATGATTAGCAACGTTTAAAACGTTGTTTTAGCACTCACGACAAAGGAGTGCTAATCTATATATTCATTTTAGCACTTGGTCAAAAATAGTCAAGAAAAAACTATCCAAAATCTAAACTTTGGATAGTTTCTTTCTAGTATATTAACCGAGTACCTAGGCATCGTCATTGAGGACTTGCCCACTATTTTTGTGGAATAGTTCCATAAGTTCTGCGACAGTGAGGTTTTTCTTTTCTTCACCTTGCACATCTACGACGATTTTACCATGATAGAGCATGACTAGACGGTTTCCATATTCGATAGCATGTTCCATATTGTGGGTAATCATAAGAGTTGTCAACTTCTGTTCTTCAACAATCTTACGCGTCAAATTCATGACCATGTCACTTGTCTTAGGATCCAGTGCTGCTGTGTGTTCATCTAGCAGCAAAATCTTTGGACGAACCAAGGTCGCCATAGCAAGTGTCAAGGCCTGACGTTGTCCACCTGATAAGAAATTAGCATCAGTCTTCATACGATTCTCAAGACCAAGACCAAGATCTAGCAAGGCTTCCTTAAATACTTGACGTTCACTTTCAGTAATAGACTTTTTAAAGAAGCTACGTTTCTTACCACGACGATAGGCGATTGCCATATTTTCTTCGATAGAAAGGTTTGTCGCTGTCCCCATTCGAGGATCTTGGAAAACACGGCTAATGTCTTTAGAGCGTTCATCTACAGATGCTTTCTTAATAGATTGACCCTCCAACAAGATATCCCCCTCATCAATGCTGAGAACACCAGCAATTGAATTCATCAAGGTTGATTTACCAGCACCATTTCCCCCAATAACAGAGATAAAATCTCCCTGCTCAATGTCGAGATCTAAACCACGCAGGACATGATTTTCATTGACTGTGCCTTTTTCAAAGGTCTTGTGAATCTGTTGTAAACTAAGTAAAGCCATTACTTGTCACCTCCTGGAGTCAAGGATTTGTTAGGTTTGATTTTCAATTTTTGTCGTACTTCTGGTACATATAGGATGACAGCAAGCAAGATGGCTGAAGCTAATTTCAGCATTTGAGCATCAACGTTCATAGTGAGGATAATAGCAAGACCAGACGGTAGAGAACAGCTCCTACGACAATTGACCACAGGCGTTTAGCAAGTGGTAGATACTTGACGATAACTTCAGCCAAGATAATTGCAGCCAAGCCATTTACGATTGTACCAGTACCCATATTCATATCCGCATAGCCATTATTTTGAGCTAGGAGAGCACCTGATAGGGCAATCAAACCATTGGAAATCATGTAGCCAAGAATCTTCATACGATCAACCTTGATACCATTGGCTTCACCCATGGCAAGGTTATCACCTGTCGCACGAAGGGCCAGACCAACCTGCGTATTAAGGAGGACAACCAACATAAGCACTACCAGACTAACAAAGATTAGTCCTAATAGAATCACACCATTCAGCTTAGACAAACCAAGACCCATCACCATAGTCACCAGTGTATTATGTCCTGAAAGAGAAACATTGGCACTTCCAAGAACCAAAAGGTTAACGGAATAGAGCCCTGTTAAGGTAATAATCCCTGTTAAGAGTGCTGGTATCTTCATTTTCGTATGCATAAAGCCAGACACAGCACCTGCAAGCATACCAGCTACAAAACCACCTAGAGTTGCAAAGATTGGGTTGATTCCACGGATAATCATGATAGTTGTCGTTGCAGCACCAAGTGGAAAAGCCCCCTCAGCTGTCAAATCAGCAAGGTCCAAAATACGGAAGGTAATGAAGACCCCAATAGCCATAATCGCCCATAGAAGCCCCTGAGAAATGGCTGTTAGAACCACATTTGAAAAGCCATTCTTAGATGACTTATTCACCTTAAGCTTAATGATACCCTTATCTTTTTTGGCAATCGGTTTGTCATCTTTCGTTGATGCTTTAGATTCCTCATCACTAATGCTAGAAACATCAATGCCAAGCTCTTTAGCCATATCATGATTAACCACAACATTTAGAGTTTTAGGGTACTCCGCATCAACGTCCTTAACTTTCCCACCTCGCAGAACACGACCTGCCAACTTACCTGTTTGACGACCAAGCGCCTCATAGTTAGTTCCATAAGTGAATAGGACACCTTTTTCTACACTGCCAGCGTCACTACCAACAACTGGAACCTTAGTCTCTTTAGAAAGATCTACCAAGGTATTAATAGCACTAACAATGGTATTATCAGTTGGGATGAAGATGACTTCGGTCTGACTCATCAAGCTCTTGGCTGTATCTTGGATATCATTGGTTGATGAAATTCCTTTGATAACCGTTTCAATACCAGCTTCCTTGAAGTATTTCTTGGCTTCTTCAACCTGAACTTCTGAGTTACGCTCGCTGGTCGTATACATAATCCCAACTTTTTTAGTGTTTGGAAAGACCTTTTTCAACAATTCAACCTGTTTATTGATAGGAGACATGTCACTTGTTCCCGTCACATTTCCACCAACATTGTCCATAGACTTAACTAGTTTAGCTGAGACTGGATCTGTGACAGCTGTAAAGAGAATTGGCTTGTCCTTTGTCAAACTACTCAAAGACTGAGCTGCTGGGGTTGCGATAGCCAACATGACATCATTATCTTCAATAAGCGACTGAGAAATCGTCTGCAAGTTAGACTGATCCCCTTGTGCATTCTGATAGTCAATTTTGATGTTCTTACCGTCAACATAACCTTCCTCTTTGAGTTCTTCAATGAACCCTTTACGTGTCGCTGACAAGGAAGGATGTTCCACATATTGGAGAACACCGACGTGAACTAAATCTTTGTTAGAAGCATTTGAGCATGCAACCAAGATGACAGCTGTTATAACAGCTGTCATACTGACCAAAAATTCTTCATCTTGTACACCTCTATATTTTATCTATTTCCAATTTCCTTTTATGTTCTTCTGAAGCGTTGAGGCACAGGAAAACAACAGTTTCATTGCCCACGGAAAAATCCTCAAGTCTTCAAGACCATCACCTGCTGACCTCATAAAAAGCTGGCTAGAATTCACCATAGACACTCCAAAGATCAAAAGAAAGTCTCAAAAATAGATTACTAAGAAAAAACCAGTTAGGACAGGCCCAACTGGTTTTCTCATCTTGACTAGCATAGGCTAGCTTATGTCACCGGTTAGACCTCTTCATCTAATCATTAACTTATCGTTAAAATGCTTTAGTCATAGATAGAACTGACTGACGCTTTCGTGGTCTTGAAACACAAACGTCCTATCTAAAGAAACTAGCGTAATGTAAAAAGCTTTAAGATTTCAGTGTAAGGCTTTTGTTAAGCATGTAATGCCTCCAAGGAAAGATAGATTTAAGTTTACACTTATTTAGACAATTCCACAAATTGGAATTTATCTCTTTTTCTCACTCATCTTTTGTCAGTTGTAAAGGCTCTATAATTTTGTGTAAAACCATCAGAAATTATAGCTTTTGAGGAGCACAAAAAGTCCCACAAGAACTATAATGAAAGCGACAAAACCACTGTTAGGAAACTTAGAGACTTATTAAGAATGTCACAGAATTAACTGGAATTAAAGACCAAAATATCATTATTTCACTTGTTTTTGAAATCACTTATATCGAGATTCAAGCAAACCTGATTACCCGCACCATCATGTCCCTACTGCTATGGAAAGATGACTGGCATGACTTTCAAAAGCCTTCTAAAATCCCTCTTCTCGAGCAAGCTGAACCCAACTCTACTAAGGTCTGAAAACGTCGTTTCCAGTGCAAAAGTTGTAGGAGAGTAACGGTGGCTGACATCAATCGTTGAGAAAACTGCCAAATCTCCAATCTAGTCCGACAAAAGGTTACATAACTCCTAACTGAGAGATACAACTGATATTGCCAGAAGACTTCTGTGTGTCGACATCCACTGTCTATATCGTAAGCTTGACCATGATTTTCAAGACATTAAGTGTTCTCTAACTGTTATGTCTTGGGACAGAGTTTGGGTTCAAGAAAGGCACCCGCTTGTGGCGCAAAAACCCTGAGACCCTAAACTCAATTGATCTTGACACCACAAAACCACGATCTGAAACCACTTTTGAAGTTTAGTCCACGAAAGCTCTGACAAAAGGTGTAGTTTATTACAATGGATATGTCAGGAGCCCATCCCACTAGCTCGCATTCTTTTCCAAACTAGAAACTAATATTGATCGTTCTCCACATCATCCAGCACCTTGACGTGCCTCTTTTAAACAAGAATTGGCAGATTGCAAACCAGTTTGATAAGAAGTCACCACCTTATCGAGCCAAAATCACTGAGACTTCCATGTGACAGCTGCAAACTATCTCTCAACTTTTTATTCCAAAACTTTCCACAAACTTTTAGCAATTATATGAAGTTGTTGAGAAGATAGCTTTTCAAAAGAGCTACTAATTACTATACACTAGATCAGCCTGCTACTTTCAGAAGAGATAGATGAGTTCTTGAGCTGATAGAGGAAAATAGAAGAAAAGTCAATCACTATTTTCAAACGGTCTTTAGAACTTTTCTTAGACACAAACAATACATCCAAAATGCACTAGAAAATGATTATTCAAACGCAACTGAAGCTACTAACAAGTTGATTAAAGACATCAAACGGTTGGGCTTCGGTTTTAGAAACTTCAACAACTTTAAGTTAAATGCATTACCATTTCTAATATAAAAAGAGAAGACTCATTGTGGTCCTTCTAGATGTTAGCTGTCACCTACTGTAGTTTATAAAGAGTTTTAAAAAGAAAATCTCTTCCCACATCTGCAAGAAAGATTTTTAATATTAAGTATCTTTGTTCTGTTGTTAAGATGGCAAGTGTTTCAACTGTTACTGCAGACACCCACAGGCCACGAAGGCTTTGATTTTTAACTTGACAACACCTTCATTTGCCTTTACCAACCGTCACACGAATTGGGAAGTCTATAGGTCAATACCAGAATTATCAAATACGCCATTATGTCATCTATCAAAAAGATTGTAACCTTCAGCTGCGAAGAAGCCTAAAACGATTCACAGCATTGCTTCATCCTTAGTATTAACTGTAATCATGGAACACTATAAGGAGCCACCCTGGGGAAGTTAATTCCCCATGCATAGCAGGTTGTTCCTGGAGTCTTGTTAACAAAGATGTGCATGTTGTTCGATCACAGCCGATAAGATACGGCTAACACTATGTAAATATCCTACAATGGAACTGCATTTAATATTTTGCCAAGAACGTTAGCACCCATACTTTCAGAGGAATGTACCAAGTTTAAAGATATGACTGATCCTCGATACCACGCGCAAATTGAAGGACACCTTGACCCCTGCTCAAGGAAATCATCTTCTTTAATTCTATCGAATATCCACGTATTCAGTTTGAAGCTACGCTCTAAGCAACCCTGTCAAGGATAATACCTCTATTGGCTCCAACAACAGCATTAGCTACGTCTTGAACCTTACGGTCTGGCAACATATGAATATTTCAGGAAGGTTAACTGGACCAAGAGAACTGAAGTTAGCACTAAAGATTTGACGCGCTTCATCTTCTGTAGCTGGTTCAAGGAAGTCAACTGTACAGTTTTCAACTTCCGTCGTTAACTTGATCATTACCAACAAGAAGAGCCACTACTGGTTCACCATCAGCAGTGAAAAGCAAAACAATCGTTTGTTCTTTCTGGAATATCTAAGAAAGCAGCGACATCGTCAATTGACTTGTAACTAAGTTTCAAACATTTATCACTTTTCTGAGTCAACTCAGTCGTTGTGTAAGTTTGTTGTCATCTCAAGGCTAGTTTACAACTGACTTGTAGAGTAGGCACTGTGCCTCAAATTAGAGACAAACCATGATGTCAATTTTCTCTTGATTTCTTCCATGACATCTTCTTGGAATCCTCATCCAATGAAGAAATTACTGTAGAACCACCCAACGATTATGTCTTAGAGATCACAGACCTTTGAGATCCACGCCCATAGCACCACCATCACCGATGATACCTTATCAAGGTTGCACGTGTAAAGATAGATTCATAGGCCTTACGATAGTCTCGTGTTGCATCCCAAATTGTAGTTTTGGTGGAAACTATAGGCTATCCTTCATGATAAATTCACGCATGAAGAAGACTGTTACGAGGACGTTTTCATCACGGCTTTTATCACTTGATAGAATATGGCAATTGTTTGAATATTTAACCGCATCACGAACCAAGGCCAAATCGCTTCTTCGAGTTGGGACTGAGGATAAAGCCAGATCACAGTTTTTAAGTTTAAAGGTCTTCACCAGTTTCATAACGACCTGATTCACAAATTCACATACAAAAGTTGCGCCAACATTTCAACCGCACCGGATTTTTTCTAAACTCCCTCACGCATGGATGGTTTTAAATTTCTTGATAGCACGATTTTGCCAATGGCATATAAGCATAATACCAGTAGGTCTGATGCACGTAACCCGCACGTACCATAAGGGCATGACTAATAATTGAGCATCACTAAGTATTTCACGAAGTGTTGAATCAACATTTTACTTGTTTCATTATTTACATACTAAGGAGGCTAACAGGGTCAAGTCCCTAGACTTCGTATTTTTGTGTGTTTCAATTAAAGAAAGCACGCATAATATCAATTCCGGGTCACTGCAATCATAAGAACAACTATGACCGCAACACCTATGAGTGTGATATAGCTTCAATTTCTTGATTTATGGTTTACGACGAATAGCTTCATTAATATTCATAATACCATACCGTCAAGGGCCGAATTGGAATAAGATTGAAAACCTTGCTGATAGAGAGTATTCCCATAAGGTTAAGACAAATCAAGCTATTTTCTGAAGCTCACAGACATCTGAACATAGCAACCGGTCCACCAAGTTTATTCAACTAAAGTTGCGATGTTTCTCATGCCAAGAGAATTTGAAGGCCCTTCCCAAGCCATTTGAAACTACTCAAAAATCTTATTCTTAAGACCAGTCTTACAAGAGAGACACCTAAAAAGAAGCTACCTTGATTCTCCTTAGGTTTAATAGGAGACTGCTTCTTCCTGACTGTTACTTTCAACTGTCAAGCAGAAAGGTTGTCACCTTGGAGAATTTTTTGAGTATTCTCTGTCAATGATTCCTTCTGTTGTCCAATCCGTAACCTTGTTTTAATAATAGCCCTCGATGGCATCACCATTTTTCAAGCTCAAGCACTGAGCAGCGCGCCCATCGCTACCTGGATACGGTTAGTTGAGGTATCTTAACACCACCTTGAACAAAGGCTAAGATAATAAAGACAAGACCCCAAGAATGTGGAAGTTATTCAGGTCCAGCAAATTATAATAAACGTCCCAAATGCTAGCATTTTGATATTTAACATCCTTAGGAGCGATACGAAGTTCTGTACCATCTCCTAAATGATAGTGGTATCATGGTCAACCTCATAGGTCTTGGTCTCATCTAAGACACCCAATGGTTAACTTATCTTCCAAATCAGGCAGTGATGTTTCAGAAAAGTTCGTCAACCTGGCGATCCGAAAGGTTGATACGTCTTACCTACCATCTGATCCAATCGTTAGACTGCAGGGCTACCTGTTTTAATCTCAGCGATTTCACCCCAAATCCAGCCATACGGACATAACCACCCAAAGGAGTATACATAGCATAACGGCACCATCCTTACCTGTATGTGCAAAATTTTCGGTCCCATCCCAATGGCAACCACGTACCAGAATGCCTGGATCGTTTGGCAAAAGAAGAAATGGCCAAACTCATGGAAGACGAGCACCACAACAGAAAATCAGTAAAAAGCACAATAGCTTATTTGACACCACCACCTTTTAAAAAGTCCTAGTAAGGCATGATTGGGAAAACGAACCAGCTATCACAACGGTCCATATGCTAACCGTGTCCAGGAATAAGGTACTCGAGTCTTTAACAAAGTGTCGTCGACAGCTGATTCAACCAAGTCACCAAATTGACTGAAAATACTAAAGAGAACTGCCAAAAATACAAACTAGAAGAAACTATGGTGCATAAACATGATTAATCAAAGAGAAAAGTACAATGATTGCTGATAAGATACCGTACCAACAGATTTCATTTCAATATTGGCTGGTGATACTTTTGGCAATAACTTGTTTTGACCAAATCGACGACCAAAGAGATAGGCACCAATGTCCGTCGCCCAAACAATGAAGAGGGCAAATAAAACTTTTCCCCAGCTATCCAAACGTGTTGCAATGAGATTTTGGAAACCAAAACCAACATAAAAGGCAGGTGATTGACATAGTACTGCATCATCAAAAGAATAATGGTCGCTATTAAGTACAGTTCTACAAAATCAAAAAGAAATAATAGTAAAACCTGTCACAATTGGTAGTTTGTCGAAGACTGGATAAAATAATGGTCAATAGGTACCATTAAAATAAAGGCTAACATAGACAAAACACCTTCGATAGAGAAAATCTCCAAGTGCTCGCTAATGAAGCATCCTAGACACAAAATCCATGGCTATAGCCCCAACCAAAAGCTGAAAGGAAGACCACTGACAAAGAGCAATGGGAGGAAATGGTTGCCACACCCCACCAATTAAACGTTCTTGGTATGAGAGGTCCTTTTCTAGACACCACACTGAAGTTATGACGAGATGTTTATTGAGATGGCTTGACGTAGCCCTGATGGCTTCAAAGTCTAACAGAACATCTGGGAAGTAAACTTACTGTAGGCAGATTTTGCCAAGGAAAAGAAATTTTCAAGACGAAGCTCGCCACCGTACGATAGTTCAAATCTGACCACGATAGAGGTAAGGCAATTTATCAGTCATCAAATGCTTGTGCAATGAGATCACCAATAGCTTCTGTGGACTGAGTTTTCTCTGCTTCAACCTCCTTAGCAATCGCTTGAACAGCAGACAATTCCGCAGTAATACCACCATAGTTCAGTGCAAATTGAGAACCAAAACTGAATTATGTTTTGGTCTGCTCAACTGCCTTTTCAAGAGCATCTGTTGCTCTTTAGGCAGACGATCATATTCTGATTGTCAAAATGCGAACATTGTTTTGTCTGAATTCTGGTACATACTTAATAAAAATCTAAACTGCAAACTATGATAAATTAACTTCATCTTGTGGACGTGACCAGTTTTCAGTTGAGAAGGCATAGACTGTCAATACCTTAACTCAAGTTAGACGCTCGATGGTTACCTTTGCAAGTATCCATCCCAGCCTTATGTCCCATCACACGTGGCTGTAGACGCTTTTAGCCCAACGGGCTTCCATCCATACACAATACTGATATGGTTAGGAATATTGTCTAGAACCTCTTGATGATTTTTTCAAATTTAAACATGGAATATCCTAAATATAGTTTACCCCTTTATTTTACTAAGAATGGAAGTGGTTCAGTTGGTGTTTAATACCAAGGAGATTTAGAAATGCAAAAAAGACCAGGATTTAACTCTGGGCCTAAAATACACACTCTTACTTTTCATCAGCAGCTCAATCGCCGATCTTCTTCGTCAATTGTCTCTTTAACAGTCTCTGCTGTTTCGTAGCCTGGTGCTGGCGTAATCACTTTCAGCGACTGAACGGACTCAAATCAAAGGTCAAGAAGACACCTTCGTATCCAAAACGATACGGTTAGTATCAATTTCGTCAACAATGGCAATCAAACCACCAATTGTTTCGACTTCTGCACCCTTAGCAAGACCGCAAAACGATCTTCTTGAGCCTTTGCCTGACGGCGACGGCTGAAAGCCACATAAGCAACAATGGCGACCACATAAATGGCCAAAACTAACATCACATTCATATTTCGTGTTCTCCAATAATTCACTTACTACTACTATATCAGATTACGTCCGACAAGGCAAACTTATACAGACCACATAAAAACACTTTTCTACAAGACAGAAAGTGTTTAATGAGATTACATATCTGCTACGTTGTGATAAACCTTTTGAACATCATCATCCGCTTCAAGAGCATCAATAAGTCCTTCGAACGTCTCAAGGTCTTCACCTTCAAGAGTAACCTCAGTTTGTGGAATCATTTCAAGTTCTGTCACTTGGAACTCTTCCTGACCGTTACACGAGAGCTTCTAACGCCTTGTGAAGTTCTGTTGGCTCAGTATAAACAGTGATAACACCATCTTCTGCTTCTACATCTTCAACGTCTACATCTGCTTCAAGCAATTGCTCAAAGATAGCATCTGCGTCCTCGCCAGCAAATACGATAACACCTTTTTTATCAAACATGTATGAAACAGAACCTGAAGCACCCATGTTACCACCGTTTTTACCAAAGGCAGTACGTACGTTAGCAGCTGTACGGTTAACGTTTGAAGTCAAAGTATCTACGATAATCATAGAACCATTTGGTCCAAAGCCTTCATAACGCCCTTCAACAAAGGTTTCATCGGTGTTACCTTTGGCTTTATCAATGGCCTTATCAATAACATGTTTTGGTACTTGTGCTTGTTTAGCACGTTCCAAAACGAATTTCAAAGCTGAGTTTGACTCTGGATCTGGCTCACCTTGTTTAGCAGCTACATAGATTTCAACACCAAACTTAGCGTAAACCTTTGAGTTGGCACCATCTTTAGCAGTGTAACGATATTAGCCCATTTACGTCCCATGGGATTCACCTCTTCTAAGAGATGTTCTGACATCTCTGATTTGTTTTTTCCTTTTTGAAAATAGCAGAACTTGCTAAATTCACAATCCTTTACATTATAGCACTTTGACTGCCGTTAGTAAAATTGAAATAAATCCTAAGCATTTATCTTATGAAACATTCACTCAGTGCCCTCTCCCAAGCGAATAATCTCATCAAAATATGGTTCATTTTCCTTTATAAGATGGTGGGTAACAGTGATATAAGTGATACTAGGATCACTTAATAATAGGTGCTCAATACGAGCAGCATTTTTATGGTCAAGATTTGCAGTGGCTTCATCAAAAATCACAACAGAACTTCCTTTTAAAAACGCTCTTATCAGGCCTATTCTTTGTTTTTGACCCTCCGAAAAGCTACCGTCATTTACTTGCTCATCTATACGACTTAGGAAAGATAAAAGATTAACTCTTTCAAGAGCTTCCTTGATGTGCGTATCAGTAATAGCATCATTCCAAAGAGTTAGATTATTCCTCAAGGTGTCATTATAAATATGAGTTTGACTCCCAACATAGGCACATGCAGACACGATTGAATTCTCATCAATCTCTTTTAACTCCAATTTTCCAAACAAGATTTTTCCTTCATAATCTTTAAGATTTCCTAGGAGCAAATTAAGCAGGGTTGACTTCCCACTACCTGAGCATCCAGTAATAGCGTACTTTCCTTCCTCTTTAAAGGTTTGAGTGAATCCCTTAATAATAGCATTTTCTCCAAAATGATAACTTACATTCTCAAAACGAACATCCTGAATAATCGCTATGCAAGTCTTTGGATCCTCTGGAAAATCGTGAAATTTTCTTAAGATAGGTTCAACAGACTTAATGGTTACTTGTAGCTGATTAATAGTTGATAGAGAGTTAAATATGTTACCTGAAATCTGACCCACAGAAGCAATGGTACCTACGGCAATATTCCCAAAAATAATTAACAAACCAGTTAGAAGAAGTATCAACATCTGAGCGGCAACTGAAAATAAAGACATCAGCGTCTCTGTGCTAGTATTTCTTTTTGTAAAAATAATTTTTTGTACAATATATTCCTCAACAATGGACCTCACTTGTCTAAGAAATATCTGTTTACGACTGGCATAATAAACATCCGCATATCCATATAATTGGTCACTTATTCCTGAGACAAATTCCTCATTCGCTTTGGAAAATTTCTCCATTGATTTCTGCATTTCAGTGGTAAATGGTTTGGGAAGATAGGTTAGACACAAAGTTAAAAAAATGGCTAACAGAACAATTCTTACATCATAACTTAATAAGGCAATAATTGAAAACAAAGTAGTGAATACTGTTGAACAAAGGGTATAAATACTTGTAAAGCCATTTGATTCTATCAATTGGATATCATTATTTAATACAGAGAGATGCTCTCCAATATCACTATTTCTGAATTCACTAAAAGAATGGTGAGTAATTTTACTAAGATAAAACTGCCGAATCACCAAAGACATCTTCTGAATCAATTTCGCCTGATGAACTGTGATAATATAATTCAAAACTAAATAAATAACGTAAAGTCCTACCTCCAGACCTAATAAGGCCAAAAAAGATTGGATTTGCTTCGATACCAGCTGATTAGTCATTAAAGCTAAAGTAACCGAAGCACTCACAAAAATAGCAGCATTCAACGCTAACAGTAAGATATGAACTAAATTTTCATATTTGTATTTAAGAATATAGGTTCTCATAGATTTCCTCACAATCTAAATCACCTTGGTATTTAGTCAGTTGGATAAATTGAAGACATTGGAACTCCATATATCTATTGAAAATTAAAAACCATAGTGATATCGTACTATGGTCTTAGTTTATTCTATTTTTTAACTCACTCTATAAAATTGTCATATAGTGGAATTCAACAACTCTTGATACTCTGATTCCTTAGTAAGCAATAAATTTTCCGCACCTAAAGTCCTAAGAGTTTCCAAACACCCCTCAATTAGATTTCTCCCTTCAGTAACTTCACCTGACTTTATCAAGTAGGTTCCCATTACAAATATCAACTCATGTCTTTCATATAAGAGGACCTCAGGAATTCCACTATCATTGACTAAATCTAAGTAGTATTTCGCAGAATCTAATTCATCACGTCGTAAAAATTCATAAGCTGCATTAATAAGAAGACTAAGTCGAATTCTTTGATTTGAGTCGCTCTTTCCAAAAAGGCTAGTTCTATACACAATCTCCTTAGTCAAAACATTAAGTGTCTGGGTGGAAATAAACGACATACTATTTCCTAATATGATTAACTCTCTTTTTCCCCATTGTTCAATGCTAAAAAGATAGTCTGTTAATTCCCTTACCTTATTTTCATCAACATCTTTATTTGAAACACTTACCAAAAAAGATTCTAGCATAATACTGTTATAGAGAAATGATTTGTCTTGTGTGAGCTCAAATTTATGACGCTCTTCTCCAGCGTACTTCTGTAACAATAAAATATCGTTTTGATAATAAGCCTTACTAGCACTTTCTAATAACTTTTCAGTATGAGTTGGATTATCTTGAGATAAAATACCATAGAACTCTTCAATACTGACATCCAATTTATCTAACAAAAGAAAAAATCTAGATAATGAGATATCAGATTCTCCACGTTCAAATTTTGATAGGAAAGATACTGATAAATAATCACTAGCAAGTTCTTTCAATGTCAAATTCTTTGATAAAACGAATTTTTCAACAAAGCACCCATTTCAACAGGTCCAATCATGATCCATCCTCCTATGCTTGAACTAATTATAACAACAATCATTTCTAAATTAAAGAGCCACAAAGCCCAACTAGCCAGTCCAAAACGTTTAAAATAAAAAGGCTCTATAATTTCTGTAGTGGGTAAAACCACTGTAGAAATTATAGAGCTTTTTGAGTGTACACAAAAAGTCCCATAAGAACTATAATGAAAAGCGACAAAACCATCATTAGGAAGAACTTATGAGACTTATTAAGAATACCACAGAATTAATCGGAATTAAAGACCAAAATATCATTATTTCACTTGTTTTTGAAACTGACACTCATATCGAGATTCAAGCAAAACTCGATTACCCTGCACCATCATGTCCTCATTGCCATGGAAAGATGATCAAGTACGACTTTCAAAAGCCTTCTAAAATCCCTCTTCTCGAGCAAGCTGGAACTCCAACTCTACTACGTCTGAAAAAACGTCGTTTCCAGTGCAAAAGTTGTAGGAGAGTAACGGTGGCTGAGACATCAATCGTTGAGAAAAACTGCCAAATCTCCAATCTAGTCCGACAAAAGGTTACACAACTCCTAACTGAGAAGATGGCACTAACTGATATTGCCAGAAGACTTCGAGTGTCGACATCCACTGTCTATCGTAAGCTTGACCAGTTTACTTTCAAGGAGCATTATGGCAAGCTCCCAACTGTTATGTCTTGGGATGAGTTTGGGTTCAAGAAAGGTGAACTCGCTTTTGTGGCGCAAAACTTTGAGACCAACAAACTCATAACTATCCTTGATAATCGCCGTCAAACCACGATTCGAAACCACTTTTTGAAGTATCCATTGAAAGCTCGACAAAAGGTGCAGTTTATTACAATGGATATGTCAGGAGCCTATATCCCACTAGCTCGCAGACTTTTTCCAAACGCCGAAATCATTATTGATCGTTTCCACATCATCCAGCACCTTGGACGTGCCTTTTTAAAGACAAGAATTGCGATTATGAACCAGTTTGATAAGAAGTCACTACCTTATCGAGCTTTAAAAAATCACTGGAGACTCTTCCAAAAGGACAGCCGTAAACTATCTCTCAACTCTTTTTATTCAAAAACTTTCCGCCAAACTTTAGCACCACATGAAGTTGTTGAGAAGACACTAGGCTTTTCAAAAGAGCTTACTGACTACTATACACTTTATCAGCTCTTGCTTTTTCACTTTCAGGAGAAGAGAGTAGATGAGTTCTTTGAGCTGATAGAGGAAAATAGAAGCAAAGTCAATCACTATTTTCAAACGGTCTTTAGAACTTTTCTTAGACACAAACAATACATCCAAAATGCACTAGAAACAGACTATTCAAACGCAAAACTGGAAGCTACTAACAAGTTGATTAAAGACATCAAACGGTTGGGCTTCGGTTTTAGAAACTTCATCAACTTTAAGAAACGTGTCTTCATCACTCTGAACATAAAAAAAGAGAAGACCTATCAGGTCCTCTCTAGATGTTAGCTTTTCGTCACCCACTACAGTTGACAAAGAG
>BNJS01002465.1_pt1 | contig 32299 bp, 44 predicted proteins | sample 8540461 | NCBI WGS metagenome assembly BNJS01 (sample SAMD00202454, study PRJDB9452) | human saliva metagenome | isolation source: human saliva | place: Japan
TGGAACAAATATGTGAAAATGTTATAGATAAAATAACAATTTAACAATTCCATTAAAAAAGGGGAAAAACTAATTACCTCCTTTTTTTGATATATTTTTATTAAATTTTCTAATTCATAATTACTATTTCTTGCTTGTCTACACGACGTTTAAGTACCAAAGCTAAAATAGCAGATAAGATTCTTGCTAATACTGTACTCCACCATATCATAATTTGTCCACCATATAGAGGAGGAAGAATAATTATAAGAATTAACATAAATAATGGCTCAATAAATGTTAATATGTATGAAAATACACTTTTTCTCAGTAGCATAAAAACTTGCTGTTGTAATACGGAGTATAACAACAAAAGGTACAGAAATTAAGAATATAGGCATAATTTTTAGTAATTTCCAAATTTACTTCTTTTGAAGTTCCAAATAATAGTCCTAGGTTACTTTTTGTAAAAATACATGATAGCACATCCAATTAACGATAAAAAAATATTGCAAATCCATATGCTAATTTTTCTTGTATCTAACAGATTTTTAAAGTTCTTTTTCTCCATAATAATAACTTATAAGTGGCTGGCTTCCATCTCCAACACCTTGTAAAAATCAAATAAATGATAGAAACAACATATGAAATACAAGCATAAGTAGCTACTGCTGATTCTCCACCGTAAAAAAACAGAAAAACGATTTATAATAATTAGAGAAATATTAGGTGACATAGCAAGTCCAAATCACCAACAGTCACTTTGAATATATTAACTTTCCATTGATAAATTTCTTGCCTGCAGGGATATTTCAAAAGGTTTTGTCAAGTTCAAATGTCCTCACTGTCCTGTTACACATTTGTTCCCTATTACCTGCAAGTCTAAGCTCTGTCCTTCTTGCGGTTACAGGTATTCTATGACATGGACTGAAAAGATTCAAAAGCATATTCTCAATATTGAGCACCGCCATGTCCTTTTTACTGTCCCTGAAGAATGCAGAAAGTTCTTCTTTTACGACAGATCCCTCCTGTCAAAACTTTCTGCCGCTGTTAACCAGGTATTCAAGTTCATCTTTCACAATATCAGCAGGAAAAGAAAAAGAAAAAACAAAATTTCTGAACATTCCAGATATTACTTTACTGATTCCGATATTGTACATTACGGTCTCATTTCTGTCATTCATACTTTTGGCAGGGACCTGAAATGGAACCCTCATGTTCATGCCATTGTTTCATTAGGAGGTTTCAATAAAAATCTTGAGTTCAGGAAAATGAGATACTTCAACGTTGACACTATTGCCGGGCAATGGAAATACCACGTCCTTAAAATTATTGAAAACGGCAGCTATCCCAGCAAGAAGATTGAGAAAGCCGCTAAAAATACTGTCACGAAGCTTCACAAGGAAAACAAAAGGTTTTTCTTTAACGTTGGCAGCAATAAGGAGATCACTTTCTTTTTTTAACGATCTGGCTAATAATAAAAAGGAAACTTACATTACTATGCCTTCTGAGAGATTTATTTCCCATATTTTTAATTCATCTGCCCTCTAAAAAAACTTTAAGATAGTAAACCGCTACGGATTTTTATTCAAGGCATATTTCTGACAAACTTAAATTAAAACTATTTTTAATTTTTTATTGACTTTTTAAAAAATCAAGATATAATAGGAATGATTAGGGAGTCTAATTTTTTTGCATACAATTAATTTATTCAAATAGATTTACACAAAATACAAAAATAAATAAAAAAATTAATTTCTTTTTAAAGTAAAAAGGAGGAAGTGTGATGAAAAACACGAAATTTAAAGAAAAAATCTAAAAAGTTAAGAAATTTAATACTTTTTAACATCGTTATGTGCTATTTTTAAGTTGCGCTTCTGGCGGCGGCGGTGGCGGTGGTGGAACCGCAAACAATACACCTTCAAATCCAGATAAGCCTTCAAACATAAATACAGCTCCAAGCAAACCAAATCCTGGAACTCCTGCACCTAAGCCAGACTCTAATCCGGATCCTGTTAAGCCCACTAAACCACAAGATCCTGGTAACCCCACTAAACCACAAGATCCTGGTAACCCCACTAAACCACAAGATCCTGGTAACCCCCATTAAACCACAAGATCCTGGTAACCCCATTAAACCACAAGATCCTGGTAACCCCATTAAACCACAAGATCCTGGTAACCCCATTAAACCACAAGATCCTGGTAACCCCATTAAACCACAAGATCCTGGTAACCCCATTAAACCACAAGATCCTGGTAACCCCATTAAACCACAAGATCCTCCACAAGATCCTGTTAAGCCCATTAAACGAACCCCTACACCTATACCAATACCCAAGAGACAACCCCTGCTGATAAACCTAAACTTCAAAATCTTGGCTCAGTATCTGAACTTCATGTTAATAGTGATATAAATCTTGATAATAGTAGTAGCTCATATTTATCAGATATGGCAACTCACCTGATTATTCATTTACTTAAGGATAAAAAGATTACAGGAACAGGGGATAATCAGAATGCTATAAAATCAGATTTATTTGCGGATAATCATGGAACAATTGAACTTACAGGAAAAAAATACTGTGGGAATGTCTTCACAGATTGTTTATAATAGAAAGGAAGGTGTCATAAAAAGTAGGAGAAAATTCCATTGCGCAACATGCTGTTTACAAGGATGTAAAGGATGTAGAAGATAATTATGAACGATTTATTATTAATGAAGGTAAAATTGAATTAGGAAAAAAATTCTACAGGTATACGTATGTATAAAGAGTACAATAATATTAATGGATTTGCTAATAACTATGGTAAGATTACAAGTAATGCAGCAAATGTTACTGGAATAATGGCATATATAAAAGATGTAAAAACATTCTAAAGATAATCCTAATCTAATTTCTTATATCGATAATGATGGAGAAATAAATCTTTCAGGAGACAAATCTAAAGGAATGTATGCTGAAGGAAAAGGTAAAAATGAAAATGCGTAACAGAAATAAAAATAATAATAGGAGATTCATCTGACAAAAATGATCCAAGCATCGCAATGCATTCAAGTAATCCAGAAAATGAAACAATAAATGATGGAATTATAGAAGTAGGTAAAAATTCTAGAGGAATGTCTGAAAACAAATGGTGGAAGATTAACAAATAATCAAGAAATAATTATTAAAAGGTGAAAACAGGTGTTGGAATGTACTTAGCTAATGGCTCTAAAAGGTGTCAACAACGGTACAATAGAACTAACTGCAAAAGAATGCTATTGGAGTTGTTCTTGATGCAAATTCAGAATTTACAAATAATGGGAATATTATTATTAATTCTGATGGAGGAATTGGAATATTGGCAAAATGGTGGTATAGTTAATAATACAGGATATTTCGAAATTAAATCAAAAAAATTCAACTGGAGTATTAAACAAAGGGTGGTAAAGTTATAGGTACTAAAGAAGCTTTTTATAGTTGTTAAAGGAAATTCTTCAAATGGAATAGTTAGCTCTGGTGATCATAAAACGTCTGAAAACAATATTATAGTTGAGGGAAGTGGTTCAAATGGAATAGTTACCTCTGGTAATGGTGAAATGTCTGGAAACAATGTTATAATTAGAGGAAGCGGTTCAAGTGGAATAAGTTTAAGAAGCTCAACCAAAGCTATCGCTGCTAAAGACCTTCCTGCTAGAAGAAGTTTAGGAATTTATGTAAATTCACTTGGAAAAACTAATCCGATAGAAGGATTAGCTAACTTAGGATTAGACAGTGCTGACTTGCTAATCGGAGCAGAAGTTACAGAAAAGACTAATGATACAGAAGTTGCAGTTGGAAGTAATGTACTAGATCCATTTAATAACTCGATTAAAACGAGTAATATTCCTAACTGGACAGTAAAATCATATTCATTGATTTGGGAAGCTGATCCTGAAATTAAGGACGGTAGAATTGAAAAAGTTACTTTGAAAAAAACAATCTTATGCAAAATTTGCTGATGAAAAATACAGAAGGTGTTGCAAAAGCGCTTGATGAAAAATACATTATGGCAAGTGAAAAAGATAAACAAATATTTAACTATATGAACAAATTAAGAGATGCTGAAAGTCTAAGAAGAGTCTACCGTGAAGTAAGAGGAAACCAATATACAAATGTTCAGCAAAGAATTAATCAAACAGATAATCTTCTAGATAAACAAATTTTATCTTTACAAAAAGACAATGCTGATAAAGCTGGACATCACGTTGAAACATTCTTTGACAGAAATAAACACGATTTTTGAAACTAATGAAGTGCCTGACACTAAAAACACAGCTTACGGGGTTTCTTACTTATTTAACAATACTGATAATAATTGGGGACTTTACGGTGGTGTTGTAATAAATAGATATAAATTCAAAGATATTGCACATTCAAAAAGAAAATATCACAATGTTTAAATTAGGTGGTTATAAGAAATACGAATTAAAACAACTTTGATTGGACTTTTTGGTGGAGACGTATTTATTTCACAAAACTCTATGAAACGTAGATTTATGGCAGGAAATATTTACGAAAAATAAAGCTGATTACAACGCTTATGGATTCTCAATTAAGAATGAAATTAGTAAAAACTTATGAGTTAGGTGAAAATGGTACTATCAAACCTTATGGAACATTAAAGCTTGGATATGGAAATTTTGAAAAGAATTAAAAGAAAAGATGGAACTTTCAAATTGGATGTTAAAGGAAATAGCTATTATTCAGTTAAACCATCTGTTGGTGTAGAAGTTGCTTATACAAAAAGAAATTACAGATAAAACTAAACTAAAAGCGTCTTTAGATTTAGCGTATGAACATGAACTTGGAAAAAAATTGATCATAAGAAAAAAATGAAATTAAAATATGTAGATACAAACAGAACTTATAAATTATCTGCAAAAGATGAAAATCGTGGAAACTTTAGAAGTGGAGTGAAAGTTGGAATGGAAATAGGAAACTTTAATTTCTCAGTAAATGGTGGATACGATACTAAGGATAAGAATGCCCGTATTGGTGTAGGATTCGGAACATCATTCTAAATATATTCTTTCCCTTAAATAAATTTGTATTTCAGAGGGCTGTCTCATAAAGTGATTTTTGTGAAACAGTCTCTTTTTTATTTTTGAGAAAATAACCAATTTAATTTTTTTCAAATAAATGATACAATTATCGTATCAAAAAAATTGATAAAAAAATGATATTCGAAATAAAAATAATTTTTAGTTCTGAGTTTTATTCAGCATTATTACTACACTAAAAAAACTAATTTTGGAAGGAATAAAAATATATGAAAAATAAATTTATGACAGCTATTTGCGTATTGTCAACTTTTTGTAGGAGAAAATTTATAGGCAAAAGGAGATAAAAAAACTAAAAAGTTAGTAATACCAATAGTTCTAATAAAAAAATTCAGCTACTAAAAAAAGCTCTATAACAACACATAATACAAGAATTTACAGCATTTCATCAAAAAAACACAAGCCCTCTTCTCGAAACTAAAATGGCAGAACTAAAACAAAGACACGCTAAAGTAATGGCTTCAGGTTCAGCTCAGGAAAAAAACGTAAAGTTAACATAGAAAAACTTTTTAACTTCATATAGTAAATGGAAAGGAACTAAATATAAATTAGATGGAGATTCAAAAGAAGGAATTGATTGTTCAGCATTAACTCGTAGAGTTTATCGTGAAACTTTTAATCAAGAATTACCAAGAGTTTCAACTCAACAAACATAAAAAGGACCAAGAGTTGTAGGGAAAAGATCTAAAAATCGGGAGATATTATGTATTTTAGACCTGATAACAGAATAGACCACACAGCTGTCTATGTTGGAAACTCGATATTTATTAATGCTTCATCTTCCAAAGGAGTCTCTAAAAATCCTTATTGGAGAAAAATATTTTAAATATGGAGTAAGAGCCTGTAAAGCTTAAACTAAAAAGTCGAATATTTTTAAAAAAATTAAAGAAAGGTGGTGCAACTAATGATGAAATTAGCTAAGAAATTACTAGTAATATTTGGAAGTGTATCATTAATGAGCTGCGCTTCATCTAATAACAGCAATGAAGTAAGAAAATATCCACCAATAAATGATACACGCAAAAAGTTCCTTCCCAAACATTTAATTGTAACGGAAAAAATTTGTTGTAGTTTATGTTACATCAGACAAAATTCAACTTATTGATGAGTCATCAAATTCCAGATTTCAATTAGACCATGTTGTATCCGCAAGCGGTTCAAAAATATAGCGACGGAAAAAAATTGAAATTCACATAAAAGGTAGGGAAGCTGTGCTTAATCAAGATGGAAATGACGTTTCTTGTTATCTTGTAAGATAAAGAGTATTGTTTTACCGTAAAGAAAAAAATTGAAAAAAAGGATATATCCATGATACAATTTTTTGTATAAAAATATCAAAAGAGAAGTCATTAATGATAAATTTATAAAAATAATTAAAAATAATATTCAAAATCAAAAAGGAGGTGTAATTTTTATGAAATATAATTTAGCATTCAAATATAGAATTTATCCAAATAAAGATCAAGAATTATTGATAAATAAGACTTTTTGGATGTGTTCGTTTTGTTTACATACGATTTTGTATACTGCGAATAAAATTTATGAAGAAACTGGAAAAATAAAAATAATTACACCTGCCAGTTTGAAAAGTGAAAATCAATTTTTGAAAGAAGTAGACAGTCTGGCACTTTCAAATGCAAACGATCGTTTACGAATTTATTTCAAAAATCCAAAGTTCAAATCTAAAAAGAATAATGTTAAAAGTTACACAACAAACTGTGTGAACAATTCGATACGAATTGAAGAAAAATAAATATTTAGTTTTTGCCAAAATTGAAAAGAATAAAATTAAAATATCATAGAGAAATACCGAAGGATTACAGAATAAAGTTGGTAACATTGACAAATAGCAATGGAAATTACTATGTTTCTATCTTGACAGAATTTGAAAAAGAAATTCAAAAAGGTAGCTAGTAATGATAAAGTAATTGGATTTGATTTTTTTCAATGTCTGAATTATTTGTCAGTTCTGAAAACCAAAGGGCTGATTATCCAAGATATTTTAGGATGTTGGAGAAAAATTGAAGAAATTACAGAAATTGTTATCAAGAAAAGTAAAATTTTCTAAAAAAATTGGTATAAGCAAAAATTGAAAATATCAAAAATTACATGAGTACATCAAAAAAATTGTCGAAGAGATTTTTTTACATAAATTATCGAAAAAAATTGTCTAAAAGAATATAATGCTGTGGTTGTTGAAAAATTTGAATATGAGAGGATGGAGCCAGGCATTAAATTTTGGGAAAAAAATGTAGGAGATATTTGTTAAAAATATTTTTTTAAACCTTGTTTTTTTATACTATTTTTAGGGTATAATTATAACAAATAAAAAGTAATCTAAAAATAGGAAATTTAGGAGGTTTTGTTATGATAAAAAAAAATATTTTTAATTTTTTTATAATATTTTGTTTTTAATATTTTTTTCTAATACAGATTACAGTACGTCTGATTCTAATTCTGACATTTCAATTTCAGAGTAAAATACTTCTGATTATGATTCTACTAATATTAGCTCAGACTACAAAACTTCTAATTCTAGTGATAGTATTGGTGTTGTAATTCTAATTCTGATTTTTTTCTTATACCGCTATTTGGTTCTAATCCTAATGTAGATTATAATGTTTTTGTAATTTTTAGATAATAACACAACTACAAATGTTGAAAATATTTCAAAAATTAAAAAGAGAATGGAATTGAAAGCCTTTATGATATATATAATACAATTAACACTTTATCTTACAAAAATATAATATGAATAATTTACATAAAATTAAGGAAATCATTGAAAAAAATTGCAAATCAGACAAAAATCTTTCAATGTAGAGTTTTACAGGTTGAGAAAAAAACAGATAGAAAATTACTTGTACTAGATGCTAAAAACAATGAAAATATACAACAACTAGCAGATGAAATTACAGTCAATCTGACTAAATATCATGCCAAAAAAATATAAATGTTCCTGATTGGATAAAAATATATTCCAGAAAGAGAAAAACTTTTCAAGTTATACGGTTCGTCAGATGTATTTACAAATTTTTGAACCATATATACCTTTTACTTTCTCAAGTAAATTCATCTCAAATACAATCGTTTATTTCAAAATATAATTTCAATCCATTTAAATCCAAAAGCTATTGGTATAGGAATTGCACAAGTTGATAATTTGGGACAAGCAAAAGACACAATTTATTCGATAAAAATTCAAACAATAAAAATCTAAAAAGGGAACTAATTTCTAATAAAACTAGAAATAATTCCCTTAATTTTATTTTTCCAGCATTTTTTTAACCCATAAGATCTAAAAATATCTTCAGCCTTGTCAATCAATTCTTTCGTAGGAGTCGGCGTATCTTGTAATTTATACACTTTTTCATTTTTCCCACTTTGATTTTTCCCATTTGATGGAATGGCAATATATCCACTCTTTCCACATTTGTAAGCTGTGACGCAAATTTTGCCCAGTCGTGCAAAATCTTTTTCATCATCAGAATATCCTGGAACTAATACATATCTTAACCAAGCTGGTTTATTTATTTTCTTCAGATATTTTGCAAATTTTTAGCGTATTTTCCAAATCTACAGAAGTCAATATTTTTATATTTTTTTCAGGATTTATGTGCTTAATATCGAGAAGCACCATATCCACAAGCTCCAACACTTTTTCGCCTTTTCATTAAAAAATATATCCAGATGTATCAAGTGCCGTATGAATCTTATTTTCACGGCAAAGTTTAAACAATTCCATCAGAAATTCAGGCTGCATCAAAGGTTCTCCACCAGACACAGTAACTCCGCCAGTTTTTATAAATCCCTTCACTTTTAAAATTTCCTTCATAACTTCCTGTGCTGTCATTACCATTTTTTTATCCTTAATTTCCCAAGTATCTACATTATGACAATATAAAACATCTAAGAGGACATCCCTGTAAAAACAGCACAAATCTAATTCCTGGTCCATCTTTTTGTCCCAAAAAGATTCAAAATGAATGTATGTATCCTTTTACTTCCATATTAATTTTCTCTTTCTCTCTTACTTTTTAATATAAATTCAATATAAAATTTATACTATTATTTCCCGCTAGAGTAATGAATTTATTATAAATTCTATTTAACAAAGGGGTCTTAACCTCTTGCCAGAAAATAAATAAAACATATTTTCTATTTTTAATAGGATATATATTCAAATAATAGAAAAATAATGCCGCATAACTCATATTTTTTATGAAACTATGCGACATTTTTTTCATATTTTAACAATTTATTGAATTTGCTTTAAATTGAATTTGTTTAACAGCTAAATTTAAATTTTAAATTTTTAAACTTTCAAAAATTACATTTTTGTTTGAAATTGTTCTGTTAATTACATCTAATTGTTGTTCTCTAGTCAATTTGACGAAATTTTACTGCATATCCAGAAACTCTGATTGTTAATTGTGGATAATTTTCAGGATGTTCCATTGCATCTTCTAGTAAATCTCTTCCGAATACATTTACATTTAAGTGGTGTCCTGTTTGGTTGAAGTATCCGTCCATTAATCCAACTAGGTTAGTTTGTTTTTTTCATTTGCATTTTTACCTAATGTTTCTGGTGTAATTGCGAATGTATAAGAAATTCCATCATTTGCATCTTCAAATGGGATTTTAGCTACTGAAGCAAGTGAAGCAACAGCTCCTCTTGTATCTCTTCCGTGCATAGGGTTTGCTCCTGGACCAAATGGTGCTCCAGCTCTTCTTCCATCAGGTGTATTTCCTGTTTTCTTACCGTATACAACATTTGAAGTAATAGTTAATACTGATTGTGTAGGGATTGCATCTCTATACATTTTGTGAGTTCTCAATTTGTTCATAAATCTTCTTGTAATATCTACTGCAAATTGGTCAGTTGCATCATCATTATTTCCGAATGGAACATAATCTTTTTCATTGATGTAGTCAACTGCATCTCCTTCTTCATCTCTTACAACTTTAACTTTACCATATTTAATAGCCGCAAGTGAATCTGCAATAATTGAAATCCAGCAATTCCAAATGCTTCTGTTCTTCTGATATTAATGTCGTGCAATGACATTTCCAATGCTTCATAAGAATATTTATCGTGCATGTAGTGAATGATATTTAATGCTTTAACATAAGTTGAAGCTAACCAGTCTAATACTTTGTCTAATTTTTCCCAAACTTCATCAAATTCCAAGTATTCACCTTTGATTGGTTCAAATTGTCCAACTGGTGTAACTTGAATCTTAGATTTTTCATCTTTACCACCGTTAATTGCGTATAATAATGCTTTTGGCAAGTTTACTCTCGCTCCGAAGAATTGCATTTGGTGTCCAATTGTCATTGGAGATACACAACATGCGATTCCATAGTCATTTCGGAATTGTGGTCTCATAATGTCGTCATTTTCATATTGTACTGATGAAGTATCAATTGACACTTTGGCACAGAATTTTTTCCAAGTTTCAGGTAATTTTTCACTCCATAAAACTGTTAAGTTTGGTTCAGGCGAAGTTCCCATGTTGTACAATGTGTGTAAAATTCTGAATGAATTTTTTGTAACCATTGATCTTCCATCTGCTCCCATTCCTCCGATTGATTCAGTTACCCAAACTGGATCTCCTGAGAACAATGCATCATATTCAGGTGTTCTTAAGAATCTAATTATTCTTAATTTCATAACGAAGTGATCCATTATTTCTTGAGCTTCTTTTTCAGTCAAAGTTCCTTCCTGCAAATCTCTTTCCAAGAAAATATCTAGGAATGTAGAAGTTCTACCAATACTCATCGCAGCTCCATTTTGATCTTTAGTTGCTGCCAAGTATGCAAAATATAGCCATTGTACTGCTTCTTTACCATTAGTAGCTGGTCCTGAAATATCAAATCCATAAGCTGCTGCCATTCTCTTTAATGCTTTTAATGCTTTAACTTGTTCAAAAACTTCTTCTCTAAGTCTAATTACATCTTCAGTCATTTCAGCTGGATCTAAATTTTTGTATTGTTCTTCTCTGTCAGCTATCAATCTGTCAACTCCGTAAAGAGCAACTCTTCTGTAATCTCCGATAATTCTTCCACGACCATAAGCATCTGGAAGTCCTGTAATAATTCCTGTATGTCTTGCTTTTCTTATTTGTTCAGTATAAGCTGAGAAAACTCCGTCATTGTGAGTTTTTCTGTATTTAGTAAAAATTTCTTCAGTTTCTGGATCTAATTTATAACCAAAAGCTTCCAAACTGTTTTTTACCATTCTTAATCCACCATTTGGGAAGATTGCTCTTTTTAGTGGAGCATCAGTTTGAAGTCCTACAATTTTTTCCAAATCTTTATCAATATATCCAGCTCCATAAGCATCTATTTGAGAAGGTATTTTAGTTTCAGCGTCATAAATACCTTTTTCTCTTTCTACTTTAAATTTTTCAGAAAGCTCTTTCCACAATTTAGTAGTTGCTTCAGTCGGTCCTTCCAAAAAGCTGTCATCACCTAGATATTCTGTATAATTTAATCTGATAAATTCTGTAACATCAATGTTGTCTTTCCAATTTCCTTCTTTAAATCCTCTCCATGCGTCCATTATTTAATAACACATCCTTTCAATCTTTAATATTTGTTATATGTTTATTTGTAATCATTATAATATTGAACTTAACTCTACACCTATTATACCCCAAAAATTTCATAAAAGCAAATATTTTTTTAAAATTTTTTAAAAAATTTTTTTATAAAAAAGCCGTCCAAATGCCGTAAATAGTGAAAAAAATAACTTATAGAGTTTAAGCACATAAATGACCATTCCATAACAAAATTTACTTATGAATTATCTTTCTATCTTTTTTTAAATTCCAAATACTGAAACATCATTCTACGTAAATATATCATCTGTTTCAAAAATATTTGTTCTGCTTTTGTAAAGTTCCCTTTTCTTTTCCTAATACAAAATTAAAAATTGGAATATCTGAAAAATTTCTTATTGTATTTAAAAAAATTTTTGAATTGGAAATTATAAGCACTTGTTCGTAACCAGTATTATTTTTTTGTGATAACTTTCTTAAAATTATTTAAATGTTCCACCTTAACCACTTCCAAAAATTAAAAAAATTTCATTACTTTATTAAATGACTTTAAAATCTGATTCTCTTCCACATCAACTAAAAACTAATGTCCTTATTTTTAACGGTTTCATCCAAATGAATATATTTTTTTCAAAAAGTTTTTTTATTTAATAAATCCTTATTTTTCAAAAATTTACAGATGTTTCAGCAATACTGTAAACTTCTACTCCTTCTTCCTTGCCCTTTCTAGTTTCTACCTTTTTATTCCAAATGTTTCTTGATTTTTCTCAATCATTATGGCTTTATTAATTTCACTTAATATTTTTTTCAGGTTTTCTTTTTCTATGCAGTTTTTTTATAAAACAAAGTCATAAATTTACAATCTATTTTCAATTTTTTTCCCTTTTAGAAATTTTATCCATCATTATAAAAAAACTCTTTATTTTCATCAGTTTTCTTCAGCCTATATTTGAATTTTTATATCTGTACTTTTCATATTTAAAATAAAAATATGTTAATATTGAATATTTTTTTCGTACATTGAAATTATATCTGTAAACTGGTCAATATACAAAAAGAAGTCTTTTTTATATATTTAATATTTTTTTATTTCCAAAATTTCCTGCAATATTTTTAAAAATAGAAGTTTTCTTGATATGTACTTTTTTTCCAATATAAATCTTTTTCCATTCTTCTCATCAGTATTTCCCTCAAATAGTTCTCCCTTAACTCTTTAAGGTCATAATTCTTGTTTTTTTAAATAATTTTTTTCTATATTTGCTGTTCTTATGTATTCTAAATGCTTTATATTATAAGTTTTTAATATCTGCTTTAGATCGTTTTGAATATTTTTTTAGTATTTTGTTCATTTCTCCTGATTTGTTTATTGAATTTGTAAATATTCAGCTTTTCCTTCCCAAGCAGCAAGATAAGTGTGATAAGTTCCCGCCTGAATGACATTCTCATATTTATATCCCTGTCATTTATCTTAAATAGGCTTTTCATAATATTTTTCCAAAAATAATATAAATAATTTTTTTACTTTTTATGTATTATCCCGTTATCATTTTTTACATAAAAATTCATTTATATGTTTAATCATACGATCTATTATTTTTAAATCCATATTTTTTTCTTCTAATTTTTTCTATTAACAATTTTTAAAATTTAAAATATCTTTTTAATATGTCACTTTCATTAAAAATCTAGCCCCATTAATTATTTACTCCTCATAATTCTTATTAACCTTGTAATATCAATAATTACTAATATTTTCATAATAACAATTATGAGTTTATTTTTTTAGATGACATTTTTACTTTCTTATTTTTAACAAATTCTCCCTTAAATGCTGGATTTTTAATCTATTTCTTGAAATTAATTTAAAATTAAAGTAAATAAAAAAATAATCATAGAATTATGCTACTAAATTACTATTTTTTTATAGAAAATATCATTATAAGTATTTTTCAAAATTTATAATTTTTTTATCTTTTTTTCTAAAAAAATCTAAAAATACCATAAAAACGAATTAAAAAATATTTATTTTATTAAGAACCCTTTAATTTCAAGGATTTTTTTACTAATATATAAATTATCAAATAAAAAAACATCAACAATTTGTTATTTTTAAAATTTAATTTTTTTGACAGTAAAACTTAAAATCAAACTTGAAAAGTTATAAATATTTTTGCTTTTGTTAATTTTCATAAACAAAAACATATTTTCTTCACTTTCAAATTTATAATTTATAAATTTGTTATTTAAATAAAAATACTATTTAAAAGATCTTGAATGTGAAATAAAAAAATTTGTAATTGCAAAAATAATATTGTATTATAATAGATGTGTATACATACAAAAATAAGTTTAAAATTAAACTCTAAGATTTAAGATTATGAATATCTGATTTTAAGTTTGATTTGCCTATTTCTAGGTCAGTTTAGTTTTAAATAAATCTCATTAACAAATAAATCTAACATTTTTTAGAAAGGAAATAATGGAAAAAAACAATATTTTTGAAAGTTTTGATAATAAAAAGATACCTTTATTTATTTTTTTAAGTCAAAAAGAGAAAAATATAAAAATAATATTGTAATCTTTCATGGAATGACCGAGCCTTTTTGGAAGATATTCTGAATTTGGGGAGTTTTTGGCTTCTAACGGGTATAATGTGTTTGTTATGGAAATTCGTGGGCATGGAGAACTGAAGGATGGAGAAATTGGAGATTTTGGAAAAAATGGAATAAAGGCTGTTTTTAAAGATATTGGCATCTTTTTGGATAAAATTGGATCAAATCCTGATAATACTACGATTTTTGGACATAGCATGGGGTCTTTGATTGGAATGCGATGGGGAATTGAAAATAGTTACAAATATTTTATTTTGTCGGGTTTTCCATTGAAAAAAACAGATGGAAGCTGCAGGGGGAAGTTTTGCAACTATTCTGGAAAGAGTTATTTTCAGGAAATTTTCTGCATTTAATAAAATTTTCAGGAAATGGAATGCGGCTTTTGAGCCGAATAAAACTAAATTCGACTGGCTGACTCGAGATGAAGATGAAAGTAAAAAATACGAAGAAAGTGAACTTTGCGGTTATCCTGTCACACCAAAGTTTTTCTGGAATTTTTTTCCACAATGGGATTTATTAACAGAAATTATAAAAAAATTAGATGAGTCTGCAAAAATATTGGCTGTTTACGGAACTGATGACAAGGCGATTGACACTTATCATATAAATAAGATTTTTTAATAATTTGAGAAAGAAAAAAAGAAGAATTAATGTTCTTGAAAAACAGGAATGGACGGCATGAATCCCTAAATGAAATAAACAAATACGAGATTTATGATGAAATATTGAAATGGCTGAATGTAAATTTCTGATTTATTAAATATTATTTATTTTTTTGCAAAACTAAAAAAATAAAAGCCAAATTAGGTAAAAAAATATAGTAAAAAAATATAAAAAAATAAATATTTATAGTAAAAAAATTCAAAAAAATTTCAAAAAAATAATAAATTTTTTTATTGAAAAAAATATGATATAATTAAGAAAGTTAATTTTAATAGGAGGAAAAATGGGTGTATTTGATTTTGTAAAAATATTTAGAGTAAATAAAAAGTATTTCGATAGATTTAGGAACTGCAAATATATTGATTTACGATAAGCAAAGAAAAAAAATAGTATTAAACGAGCCATCTGTTGTTGCACGTGATAGAAAAACAGGAAGATTAATTGCAGTTGGAAAAGAAGCTAGAGAAATGCTTGGGAAGACTCCTGACAGTATTCAAGCTATTAAACCTTTGCAAGATGGAGTTATCGCAGATATTGACTCAACAAAGGAAATGATTACATACTTTATTCACAAAATTTATGGAAATTCGCTGTTCAAGCCTGAAGTAATGATTTGTGTGCCGATCGAAGTAACAAGTGTTGAAAGAAAAGCATTGTTTGATGCAGTAAAGGGCGCTAAAAAGACATACATTATTGAAGAAGGAAGAGCCGCTATTATTGGTTCCGGAGTGGATATTTCACAACCTGAAGGAAGCATGGTAATTGATATAGGTGGAGGTTCTACTGATATTGCAATTCTTTCGCTAGATGAAATTATTGCAAGTAAATCAATTAGAATTGCTGGAAACAGATTTGATGAAGATATTGTAAGATATGTAAAAAGAAAATATAATTTATTAATTGGAGATAGAACTGCTGAAAAAAATAAAAAAAGATTTAGGTTCAGCATTAAAAGTTCAATCGCCTGAAGTTATGGAAATAAAAGGTAGAGATTTGGAAACTGGAATTCCTAATACTGTGGAAGTCAATGCAAATGAAATTTACGAAGCAATCGAAGATTCTCTATTCCAAATTGTAAACTCTACAAAAGAAGTTCTTGAAAAATGTCCGCCTGAATTGGCAGCAGATATTTTGGATAACGGAATTGTAATGACTGGTGGAGGTTCTCTAATCAGAAACTTTATTGACATGATGGAAAAAGAAGTTGGAATCAAAGTATTCTTGTCTCCAAATCCATTGGATTCAGTAGTTTTTAGGTGGAGGAGCCGCATTTGACAACAAGAAACTGTTAAGAACTCTTCAAATGAAAGAAAATTAATATTTGTTGTTAATTTTAAAAAAGAAAAAAAGAAAATGAGAAAAAATGAAATTACAGAAAATAACTGAAAAATTTAAAAATGAGGCAAATCAGGATAAAGTGAGCGCAAGTTATCTCTTTTACGGTGATAAGAGAGTTGACTTGCTTTCTTATGCACTAATGTTTTCAAAAATGATTATGACAAAAATATCCAAAATGATGCTGAAAAAGAAAAAAATAGAACGGCTTATCGACATTTCTCAGCATCCTGACATTGAAATAATAAATAAAAAAACAATGAAAACATAAAAATTGATGAAGTGCGGGAAATCATCTATTCTTCGATAGAATCCTCATTTAATTCACTCAAAAATATTTATTCTGTGCGGAATTGAAAATTTGAGAAAAGAATCTTCAAATGCGCTTTTAAAAATTTTGGAAGAACCTCCAAAAAAACGTATATTTTTATACTTTTTATCACGAACATTAAATATAATTCCTACAATAAAAATCCCTGTACAATTAAATTCCATCTATCTGGAATGAATAACGAAGAACTAGGAGTTAGCAAAAGAAATTTACTATTTCTTTGATGGAAATGAAAATGATATTCTGGAATTTAAAAGGCAAAAATCTTTCGCTTGATGACATTAAGTTCCAAATTAACACAGTTGAAGATATTTTTTTCAAATTGTTACGGAAATGAAAAATTATGTGAGCGGGGAATTTGCTGTTAAAAAAATAGTTTGGATTTGACAATAAAAATATAATAAAAAGCATTGAACTGATAGCACGGCGGATACGTTTTTTTGGGAGCTTGAAAATGTTTATTTTTTTATAAATGAAATTGAAAATGAACTAAAGAAAGAAAGGGAATTTTTTGATAGGTTTTCTTTCTAAAAATTATTATAAATGCAAAAAAATTCTGTGGAAACAGAAGATTTGAAAAATCTGATAAATTTAAAAAAATAGCATTAGAAATAATGTAAATATAAAAAGTGTACTTTTTTTAATTTTTTTGATATTTTGCAAAATTCTTAAAAAATACTAATGAAAGATAAAATGGGAAATAAACTGTATTGTCAGAATATCTCCCATTTTTTTCATAATATTTAAATAGTAAAAAAATCAGTTAAAAGGATTTTTAGTTCTCTTATAAACTAAAAAAATATGATTCGCATAATTTCCAGCATTTTTCTGAAAGTTCCTCATCACTTATATTATCAGTATCAAAAAGAAAATAATGAGAAATTAGGTTTGCCTTGACATATTCAACAGTTGCTTTAAAATGTATCAAAATTTCATCCATTGAAAATTTCACAGAGCCAGTTTTTGAATAGTCACTTTCAAATCCTCCAATAGAAATTGCAACTCCTATATTTTTTCCTTTTAGGTTATATTCATTTCCATAGTACCCAATTATAGGAAAGTACATCATCAAGCCATTTTTTTAATAAAGGAGTGTACGTGTACCAGTAAAGCGGAAATTGAATAATTATGTTATCATGAGATAGTAACAATTCGTGCTCTCTTTCAATATCAATATCCCAATTTGGGTAATTTTTGTAAAGTTCATTTACTGTAATTTTGTCAGGATATTTTTTTCCAGTTCTTCCTTCCATCTTTTGTTAATTCTCGAATTTTTCCATATCTGGATGCGCTAAAATAACTAAAAGTTTTTCATAATTGATTTTTTTCCTTTCATTTTTTTATTTTTAGAAATTTTTATTTTTTTCAGAAAACATAAAATCAAATTCTTCATAATATAAATCTTTTTGTTTTTTTCCGTCTACTATCTGTTCATCAATTCTTTTTAAGGAAATTTTATAATTAATTTTTTTCCTGCTGTCCCAATATATTCTAAATCTTTTTTTGAGAAACTTCGTATTCTTCATCTTCCTTATCCTGTAATTTTTAAAGTTTTTAATTTTGATACGATTTGCTTAATTGCATCTTCATAATTTATTTTTGGCAAGTTCCATTCCATCTTTACTTTTTTTATTGTAATTATTTTATTTCTAATTGTAATTTTATATTTTTTCAGATTCATTTTCTTGATCTATTGGTTCTATATTATCAATCTTTCTGTAAGATATAAAGTTGTCATAACCTGTTGTATCAGATATAACTTCAGCATTTTCAATATTTTTTTATTTTATATGTAATAACTTCCTGCTTTTCAGGAATTTCTCCATCTTCACTTTCATACGCATAATAATCCTTCCAAGATTCCTTCACATCCAGTCCTTTTTTTCCAAATCTCCAAGAGTTGAATAAACCTCTCCTTTTTCATTTTTGAAATTTAATTTCGCAATAGTGCTGTTGTCAGATATATATTGAATTGTTGTATGAATCTGACTTCCCTGTCTGTTAGTCAATTTTTTGTGTAATTTTTAGAAATTTTTTTCCATCTTTTAAAGCTCCATATTTTACAAGCATTCTTTTTCAATCTTTGACTTTGGCTAAAATTACTAACATTTTTGGCACTAAGTGGAGTGTAAACCGAAATTATAAAACAGATAATTAAACTTATGAAAACTCCTGTAACATTCATGTTTCTAATATATAAAATCATGCAGAAAAAGCAGCCAAAATATTGAAATTAGTACGTAATACCGATTTTCTGTAATTCCGTATTGATATGTTCTTTGAAAAACTGCAAATAGTGAAGCAAAAAAATTAAAGGTATCGAAAAAGTATGGAAAAATATTTTTTAAAGTTCTCAAAAAAATTTATCTTTCTGTGTAAATGGCATTATTAAAAATCATAATGAAGACACTAAATGCTGTATACCAAAGAACGAGATGAGAAATTAGCCCTTTTGGCAAATGCATTGATATAATGACCCTTGCCATATAAATATATAAAACACCTGTGTAAATAATAATTAAAGGAATAATTGCAAATTTAATCAATAAATTGAAAAATAAATGGAAATTCATAATTTTTCAAGATTATCATCAGGCTTTTTTTCAATAAAGATAAAAAAACAATGATGCTCCAAATACTTCAGTTATAAACCAGAAAGAATACGTAGTCAGTCTAAAAAAATAAACTGTCACCAGAATAAAAAAATAGATAATTCACTGTTGCCAGTATTATTTCAATGCCAATCCATAGAACAGCGGCAAAAAAATACCTGTTGTAACAAAGTTTGAAAATACTGACTGCAAATACTTTTTCTCTATTATCCTTTTTTTCTTAAAATAGGAATTAATAAAAAAACAGAACCATTGAAATCGGAATCAATGTAAAAAAATAAACATTGTAATAATCATTAGTCCGTAAATACTCTACATAAAAAAATAACTGATACAACAAATGTTAAAACTGAATAAGCACCTCTAACTAGCCATCTATTTTTTTATAAAAATATTTTTTTCATAAAAGCATTTCAAACATTGCCGTAATAAAAAAATGCTTCCAAACAAAAAGAAGATTAACTTCAACAAATTCATCAGACTGAAAAACTTCTAACCTCAGCTATGTATACACCTGTAATAAAATGCATAAAAAGCTAGTATAATCGTTACTGGAAATCGCTCAAATCCACTTTTTAAAAATGCAAAAGCATTTTTTTACATTTTCTTTAATTTTTTTCATAAAAAAATCACCTCTTATCATATTTCAATTTCTTTCCCAAAAATTAAATAAATAGATAAAATTATTTATTTCACAATAATAATAACATATTTTCATTAAAAATGAGAAATTTATTTTTAATTGCTTTGTTTCTACCTCTAAAAATTTTTATTTAATGATAAAATTTAAATTTTAATTTTTTTATCTTTCAAATAACAAATCAATATGATATAATTTATCATAAAATACAAGTTTCATTATTTAAGTGGCAGATTTTTGAAAAAAATCATTAAATAATATTATCAAAAAGGGGGATTATTATGAAAATAAAATATGTCATTATTTTTTTGTAATGCTGTTAATTGCGGGGAATTTTTTTAAGACTTTTTAATTGAGGATAAAAAAATACTCCTGAAATTGAAATTAATAGGGAAAAAAATTATAAAAAAAGGATAAGGCTAAGAAAGATACTGATTTGACAAAAAGCAATGTGAAATTTGATATTAACAGTATTGAGTATAAAGATTTGCTAAAGCTGGGGATTAATAAGAATAAGGCTGAAAAAAATTTGTGAAATATCGGATGAAGTTGGGGTTATTAAAGATGTTAATGAAGTAAAGAATATTTCTGGATTTGGAAAGTCAGGGCTGGAAATTGCTCAGAAATTTTTTTGTTTGTAGACAATGAAAAGATACAAAATTCTAAACAGAATTATGGACATGAAATAACGAAATATAATATTAATAAATTAAATGAAAAGGAATTAAAAAAATAGGATTTACAAATAAGGAAATAAAAAAATTGCTTCCTGAAATTGAGAAAAATAATATAAGGTCAAATGTAGAATTGGAAAAGATTATCGGGAAAGAACGTTATAAAGAAATTGAAGATAAAATAAAAATTTATAGAATAAAAAAATAATATCATTTTTATTTATTAGACTTGTTTTGAAATCATGCGCAATTTGGAATTTAATAAAACAAATGTTCTGAAATAAGGAGTTAAATAAAAAAATTAAGTTATTGAAAAAGATCTATTTGATAATATAGCTTAATTCCTTCTTAAATCAAAACTTTTGTTTATTAAAAAAATCTTTTTATAAAATCCGCCACTTAGAGAATTTTACTCGTATTTATTCTATAAATTTTAATTTGCATGTTTCTAAAAAAATTAAATAATAACAGTTTATGATAATCAAGGGAATGAAAACCTTTGTAAAAAAAGCAGTAAAAAAAGAAAGGAGTTTGATTATTTTTTAAAATAAAATAAAAAAATGAGTTTATTATCAGATATTGCAGTGCCAATTGCAAAGTTGGTAAATATGAAAAAGTATAAGGAAAAGGATTTTTTTAAATCCGAGAAGAGATACAGATTTTTTTGAATAAAAAAACAATTTTTGACAAGTCGCTTACCACTGATGAGCAGTTTATTGATGAATATCAAATTTTAACAGTTTCCAGTCAAGAAAGTTGTAACAGACATGTGATTTTTTTGCATGGCGGGGCTTATGTCATGCGTGCTGTTCAGGGGGCATAAAAAAATATTATTGAAAAAAATTAGTGAAAAAGTATCATTTGAAAGTTACATTTATTGATTATCCGCTTGCTCCTGAAAAATACTGTGGAAAAAGGCACATAAAGTTGTAATGGAGGCTTATAGAAAAATAATACAAAAAAATATAAAAATGATGAGTTTTTATTTATTTGGAGATTCTTCTGGCGGGGGACTGGCACTTGCATTTTTTGCAAAGGCTAAAGGAAGAAAAGCAGCTGCCTTTTCCAACAAAAACGGTATTGATGTCGCCTTGGGCTGATGTTTCAATGACAAATGAGGAAATAGAAGAATTTGCAGAAAAAGATCCACTTTTGCCTTTTAAATGGGCTGATTATAACTGGAAAGCAGTTTGCTGGGGAACTGGATATGAAAGATCCGCTGATTTCGCCAATTTATGGAAATATGGATAATCTTGGGGAAATATTTCTCATTTTTTTGGAACAAATGAAATTTTGTATCCAGATTGCTTAAAAATTAAGTGATATGCTGGAAATTGCGGTTGGAACAAGCGTAGAAATAAAAATTGGGGAAAATTTGTGTCATGACTGGATTTTAGCGCCTCTTAAAGAATCGGATGAAACTATTGATGAGATTGGGAAATTTTTTTCTAAAAATAATCAAGGCTGTTTATACAAATTTTCTATATTTATAGGATTTTTATGATAAAATTAGAAAATATTTTACTTAATTAAACATCCTGCCAAATTAAGTTTCGTTGATTTAAACAGAAAGTAACAGGATTGTTTTGGAAACTGTATGTATTTTTAGAATTTAATAAAGAAGCACCTTGTAAAATAAAAAAATTAAGTTATTGAACAGATCCGATATTAAAATTATCAAAGAAGAATAAAAAGAAGGAATTTTAACTATGTCTGAAAAAAATTAAAAAAAGAATGATAAAAAAATAAAATTAATGAAAGAATTGACTGGGAAAAGCATGATGAAATTCTTGAGATTTATAAAAAAATAAAAACAGGGATTGAAAAGGCTATAAAAGGTTATAAAAAGGCTTGGAAAGGTACAGAGAAGGAAGTTTTTTTGCAGAAATGGCGTTTTTGTATTTTTGACACCTCAGTCGAAGGCTAAGAATGCTTGGCTAGCTATTACAAATTTAGTGGAAAAACGGGCTACTGTATAATGGAAAGGCAGAAGAAATGGTTGAATTTTTTTGAATATTGTCAGATTTAAAAAAATAATAAGTCCATATATTTGGTGGAATTGCGAGAATTAATGACAAGGAACGGAGAATTACAGCCAAAGAAGATTTTTGTCCGAAATTGTAGATACTTTTTGAAAAAAAGAAAATGGATTTTTGAAAAATGTTAAGGGAATGGGATTAAAGGAGGCAAATCACGTACTGCGAAATCTTGGATTTGGAGAAAATATTGCAATTTTTGGATAGGCATATTCTAAGAAATCTAAAAGTCACTTAATGTAATTGAGGAAATTCCCAAGTCGATAACTGAAAAAAATATTATGAAATAGAAGAAAAAAATGAGAGAATATTCAGATTTTTTTCAAAAAAATAAAAAAATGGATGAACTAGACTTGGTTTTATGGTATAAGGAAGCTGGAGATTTTTTAAATAATTCCCAAAGTTACGTAGTGTTTTTTTCAAAAAAATATGGTAAAAATATTGTAGAGAGTTCATTATAAATATTGAATATATAACTAAAAAAATCCAATTCTTTTATTTTTAAAATCAGATCAATATTAAAAAAACAGCGAAAGGAGAGCGATTACTATGACCTCTAACTTAAAACAATTAAAAGAAGATATTAAAAAGCATAACTTTGCTAAAAGTTCAATTATCCTCGGATTAGCAGCATTGCTAGTAAGCTGTGGCGGAGGTGGCGGAGCCGGAAATTCAGGCGGAACTTCAGCTGCAACTCCAACACCTGTTAATCCAGCGCCAGTAACAACAAAGCCTACTGTAACAACAGCAACTTCCGAAATAGGATGGAATTCTTCCACTGTTTCCTATGACAAAAACAATCCGCATAACAATTCAAATACAACACTTACAGGCAATGATGTAAAAATTGGAATCATTGATGTTGGATTTGAAAACTCATCATTTAATTCTGATCTTACAGAAAAATTTGGAAGCCGTTTAACAAAACTTACAGTCCCAGGATTTACATCAGAAGCTACTGCGAATGATAATCATGGAATTGTTGTTGCCGATCTTACAGCAGGATCTTCTGAGGGAATCGCAAAAAAATGCAACTGTTTATGCTATTGATGCTGCTAAACAAGGCGACAAAGGCGTGTATCCTAAAATAGCCTTGGAAATGTATCAAGTACTAAGAAATCAAGGAATTACTATTTATAACCAGTCATTTGGAATTGATGAGCAAGTAACTGATTTTAATGCTGATTCGGCTTCTAAACATTATTATAAATATGCAATCGGAACTTCTATAGTTGATTTTTACAAAACTGAAGTAAATAACGGCTCATTATTTGTATGGTCTGCTGGAAATGATTCTTCTGATAAGCAGCCTACACTTGAAGGAGGATTGCCACATTTTGAAAGCGGACTTCAAAAAGGATGGATAAATGTAGTTGCATTGACTTCAAAAGATGAATCTAAACTGGGAGATACAAGCTGGAGCAATTTAACTCCTCTATCACCTGCAGGAGTTGCTAAAAACTGGACTGTAACTGCTGTTGGAGACCAGATATTTACAATAAAAGGACAAAATTATATTGGTGGAGGTTCTTCCTTTGCAGCGCCAATTGTAACTGGAACAGCAGCTTTAATTAAGCAAAAGTATCCTTGGATGGATGCTGATTTAATTAGACAGACAATTTTATCAACTGCAACAGATATAGGAACTCCTGGTGTTGATGATGTTTATGGATGGGGACTTTTAAATATCGACAAGGCATTAAAAGTACCCTGCCTTATTTAGTAAGGAACTTGCGCTTTCAGATAATGTAAGCATTAATATTCCGAACGGAAGTTATACTTTCTCAAATGATATTTCAGGAAATGCAGGTGTAATTAAAGATGGAGCTGGAGACTTGATTTTATCTGGAAACTCTACATTTACAGGAGATACAACTGTAAATAATGGTAGATTGCAAGTAAACGGTGTTTATGCTTCTTCAATCAACGTAAGAAGACAGGCTATTCTTTTCTACAAATAGCGCTATAATAAAAAAATAACATTAAAAAAATGATGGAATAATGGAAAACTTCGGTTCCACAGAAGTTGCTGGAAACTATGAATCATTGGAAAATTCTAGAATTGTAACAGACTTAAATTCTAATATACATGTAAAAAGGAAAAAGTCAACTTAAATAATTCTAAACTTGAAGTAAAAACCTGAACAAAATGAGTGAAAGAAAATATATAACATCTAATGGAATTGTACAAAATGTAATTACATCTGACGATAAAATCCAAGGAAATGTTACTGATGTAAATACTGATGAAATGTTAAATACTAAGATTGATCAGACTGAAAATTCTGTTTCTGCAAAAGTAAGTAGAAAAAATGTACTGGATTATGTAGAAAAGATATCAGAATCTGATGAAATGCAAAAAAATACTGCACAAAATCTAGAAACCGCTTTTCAAAAATTAGATCAAGACATTGAAAATGGAACATCTGGAAATGTTACACAGTTTGAAAGAAAAGCCGCTAAATTGCAAGCTCTTACTTCTTCAAACAGAGCAGCTGTTTTGGACAGTTTGTCTGGACAAATTTATGCTTCAGCACAAGCATTGACATTCCAGCATTCGCAAACTGTAAATAAGGATTTGTCTAACAGATTAGTTATGCTTGGAACTCTTGACAATGTTGGAGACAAATTTGGATTGTGGATTACTGGATTAGGCGCTAACGGTAAATTAAAACAAGATGGATATGGAAAGGGAGATACTAAAGTATACGGTGGACAAGTCGGAATTGATAAGCAATTTGGAGAAAACTTGATTTTAGGTACTGCTTTATCCTATTCAAAAGCTGATGTTAAATTTGACAGATATGGCGGAAAATCTGATGCTAACAACTTTGGAATTTCATTGTATGGAAGATTAGGAAATAAAGATGTTCCTGTTTATCTGCAAGGACGTCTGGGAGTCGGATTTGTTGACAGTGATGTTGAAAGAGACATTATTTTAAGCAGCAACGACTATACTAGAGCTAAAATTAATCATAATGACAAGGTTTATTCTGGATATTTAGAAACAGGATACGATGTTAAAAATGCTAACGGAGACTTTGTCGTGACACCGTTTGTGGGATTAACTCACGATACAGTCGTAAGAGGGTCATTCTCTGAAGAAAAAAGCCAATTTGGATTGACTGCTGATAAGAAGAATTATAATCAGACAGCCGCATTAGTTGGGCTTAGAGCTGGAAAAGCTGTAAACTGGAAAGGTGGAAGCAAGACCACATTCCAAGGTTACGTAACACATCAAAGAGCCTTTAATAAGCAGGATTTAAGTTTTGATGCAAGATATACTGGACTTCCAGGAGCAACATTCAAGGTAAAAGGTATTGGACTTGCTAAGAACAAGACTTGGGCTGGAGTTGGAGCATTAACAGAAGTAAATAAAGACTTTGGATGGTATGTAAATTATGATGGTTCTGTTGACGGTGGAAAAGGCAAAAGGAAAACAACAATGTATTTACAACAGGAGTCAGATTTAATTTTTAATCTAAATTTTAGATTTATTGACTTTTTAAATAACAAGTGTTATAATACTATAAAAAATAATAAAACTGGAGGTTTTTTTATGAAACAAAATACATTAATTAGCAATATTGTAAAAATTGAAGCAAAAGAAAAGGAAACTTTTAAAAACATTCTTTTAGTGCTGGGCGGAGTGGCATTTTTATCAATAATGTCTCAAGTTTTAATTCCGCTTCCTTACACTCCTGTACCAATTTCACTTGGAACATTCGGAGTAACACTAATGGCACTATTATACGGAAGAAAATTGGGAACTGCAACTATACTTTCCTACGTTGCTGCAGGTAGCTTAGGTGCTCCAATTTTTGCTGGAGGTAAAGCTGGTTCATTATTCTCGCCAACTGGTGGATATATTTTAGGATATATTATAGCTGTAGTAATCTTAGGATATTTAGCTGATAAAGGTGTTACAAAAATCTTATGTAAAGACAATTCTTTTCGCTACTGTTGTCAAGTGCTATTATTTTTGACATTAGGTGCATTAGTATTATCATTATTTGTGCCTGGTAAAAATGCATTTATGATTGGTGTTTTGCCTTTCCTTCCTGGAGATGCGTTAAAATCAACTACTGTAACACTTTTTACTTCCGACATTGTGGAAATTTATTCCAAAAATGACAAAAACAGAAGATAAATAATTATAAAGATTCCCGTTTTTAAAAATTTTTTTGAACGGGAGTTTTTTGTAACTAATGTTACACAGTTATTTAAAAAAATGTTATACAATGTAAATGGAGAGAAATTAGTGATTTAGTACTAATCCCATTTAAATAAATATTTATTTTTTAGTTTTTTTAATGGGATTTAGTATAAAATTGATTTAGTTGTATTACACTATAGCTAGTTCGTTACTTATTCCAATTTAAAAATGGATTAGCTATACCGTCATATCTTTTGAATTTTTAAAGTACATTTTTTTAATATTCAGATAAAAAAATCTAGTATTATTAAATGTGCTTTTTTTATTTTTTTATGTTCAAATTGTGATATTAAAAGCATCTGAGTATGTTATCTAAAAAAATTATTAAAGAAGTCTTGACAAATTAAATATATGGTGGTAATATAGTATTGTTGTTAGGTTAACCTAAATATATGGTTAGGCTAGGCTAAACAAATAGAAAGGAGTTGAGATGAGCAGAAGTATAGAAGATTATTTAAAAGGAATATATACTTTGAAAAAGAAGAAATATTCCAATAAAAACTTGCAGAATATTTAAATATCTCTCCAGCTTCAGTCAGTGAAATGATAAAAAAAAGCTGGTAAACGATGATTATTTAACTATTGACAAGAAAAACGGTAAAACTTACTGAAAAAAAGGGAACAGTTTTGCACTTGACATTATACGTAAACATAGGGTTTGGGAAGTTTTTGTTTGAAAAAGCTGGGGTATGAAAAAGGAAGAAGTTCATAAGGAAGCGGAAATTCTGGAACATGTAACTAGCAATAAACTTCTTCAAAAAGCTGGAAAAAAATTCCTGTTTTATCCTAAGGAATGTCCGCACGGGAGCCCGATTTTTCTATAATTTGGAAAAACTTTGATGAGGAAAAATATTATAAAATTATCTGAAACTGAAGAAGACGATGAAATTGTTATATTAAGTGTGGAAGATAATATAGAATTATATGATTATTTACGGATTTGGACATAAATTTAAAGGAAAAAAATATTGTGGAAAAAAAGATCCGTTTAATGGACCGATATATTTGAAAAGTGAGCAAAATAATGAAAAAATAGTGGCTTTTAATGCGGCAGACATGATTGAGGTTTATAAAAAAAATAAAGATTTGGAGGAGACAGATAATGAGTAAAAACAACGTATTAACAAAATTAAACTTAGTAATCGCAGTATGTGTAGCAATGATGCTACTAATATCTTGTGGAAAAGGTGGAGCTTCATCAGGAAAAAAAATAAAAGTTACGACAACAACGACAATGCTTTCTGATCTTGTAAAAACAATTGGTGGAGATAGAGTCGAAGTTACGGGACTTATGGGAGAAGGAGTAGATCCACATTTATACAGTGCCAGTGCAGGAGATATTGAAAAACTTGGAAATGCTGACATTATAGTCTATGGTGGATTACATCTGGAAGGTAAAATGACAGAAATTTTTGAAAAATTAACTTCTCAAAACAAAAATATATTAAATGTTGGAGAGAAACTGGACAAAAGTAAAATTCATCTAGTTGACCAAAATACTCCTGATCCGCATGTATGGTTCAATACAGAATTATGGGAAAAGGAAGCTGAGGCAGTAGAAGCTGAATTAAGTAAATTTGATCCTAAAAATAGTGAATATTACAAAGAAAACCTAAAAAAATATAAAGCTGAACTAAATGAACTTACAACTTATGTAAAAACAAGAATTAAGGAAATTCCTGAAAAAAGCAGAGTTCTTGTAACAGCTCACGATGCATTCAACTATTTTGGAGAACAATTTGGACTAGAAGTAAAAGCAATACAAGGTGTGTCTACAGATTCTGAAACTGGTACAAAAAAATATAAGTGACTTAGCCAACTTCATTGTGCAAAGAAATATAAAAGCAATATTTGTAGAATCTTCTGTTCCGAAAAAAAGCATAGAAGCACTTCAGGAAGCTGTAAAAGCTAAAGGAAAAGAAGTTAAAATAGGTGGAGAATTGTACTCAGACTCACTAGGAGATAAAGCACACAACTCTGAAACTTATATTAAAACAGTTAAAGCAAACGCCGATACCATTGTAAATGCCTTAAAATAAAGATAGTAATTATTTTTTTACTAACAAGGTTGTAAAGAATCGAATTTTATTTCTAAGGATTCAAATTAAATTTATTTTTGAGTTCTATAAAAAAATTTTTGTTAATAAAGATTTTTTTCTATATTTTTTCATGTTTTAAACGTAAAGGGGATCAGTCGTCATCCCCTTTACAATCTTGGCTCGTCTAAGCATTCTTTGAAAATAAAAATTAAACTCGCTTTGCTTAGACAGAAATTTTTTATTTCCAAAAAAATCACGACATTTTTTTAGTTTAATTAGAAAAATTAATTTAATTAAAAAAATCTAAAAGATATAAAAAAGAAAAATAATTACTAAATAAATATAATGGAATAATTTTTACAATTTAGGAGAAGGAGGAAAGATGATTTCTGATGATGTTATTATAAAAGTTGAGGATTTGACAATAGCCTACGAGGATAAACCTGTTTTATGGGATATTGAACTGGGGATAAAAAAAGGAATTCTTATGGCTATTGTTGGACCGAATGGTGCGGGAAATCGACTTTGATTAAGGCTATGCTTGATTTGATAAAGCCTGTTACTGGAGAAGTAAGATTTTATGATGAAAAATATAGCAAAGTACGCGATAAAATAGCGTATGTGCCTCAAAGAGGTAGTGTTGACTGGGATTTTTCCTACTACTGTGTTTGATGTTGTAGAAATGGGACGTTACGGGAAAGTTGGATGGTTAAAGAAAGTTAGAAAAATTGATAAGGAAAAGACTAAGGAAGCTATTCATAAAGTTGAAATGGATGATTTTCAGATAGACAGATAAGCCAGCTATCTGGTGGACAGCAGCAAAGGGTGTTTTTGGCAAGAGCCTTAGTGCAGGATGCAGAGATATACTTTATGGATGAGCCTTTTTCAAGGCGTTGACAGCAAAACTGAAAAAAATCTATTGTGAATATTCTAAAAAAATTACGGGATGAGAAAAAAACTGTAATCGTTGTTCATCATGATTTACAAACGGTAAAGGATTATTTTTGACTACGTAACATTTATAAATGTTTCTGTTATAGCTTCTGGTCCTGTAGAGGAAAATTTTTACTCCTGAAAATATTGAAAAACATATAAAAGTAAAAAAATTAACTCAAGATAATAAAAATCATCTTGAAATTGAAAAGGAGGATTAAAATGCATATATTAAATCTTCTTGTTTCAGATCATACTTTTTAGGACAGTTGCACTTGGCTGTTTATTACTTGGAATGGTTTCTGGAATACTTGGATGTTTTGCTGTTTTACGGAAGCAAAGTTTATTGGGAGATGCGGTTTCTCATGCTTCACTTCCTGGAGTTTGCTTGGCTTTTTTTATTTACAAATGTAAAAAAATACAGAAGTTTTGCTGCTTGGAGCCTTGTTGACTGGGATTGTATGTATTGGTTTTGATTCAGATAATTCAAAAATTATACAAAAATAAAATTTGACAGTGCTTTTGGCATTGATTTTATCGGTATTTTTTGGATTGGGATTAGTCTTGCTTTCTTATTTAAATAAATTGCCAGGTGCAAATAAATCAGGATTAAATAAATTTATTTTTTTGGACAAGCGTCAACATTTATTAAAAAGAGATGTAAATATTATCCTCGTTACAGGGATTGTTCTTCTAATTATAATTATTCTTTTCTGGAAGGAATTTAAGATTGTTTCATTTTGATTCTGATTTTTGCTAAAACTTTGGGATTTTCAAGCAAGAAAAATCGAAATATTAATTTCCATATTGATTGTAACAACCGTAATAATAGGTATTCAGGCGGCAGGAGTAATATTAATAAGTGCAATGCTTATTTCTCCAGCAGTCGCGGCACGGCAATGGACAGACAAACTTTCAATTATGGTAATTTTGGCGGCATTTTTGGAGGAATATCAGGATTGCTTGGAACTTTAATAAGTATAAGTGAAAGCAATTTGCCAACTGTACCTGTTATCGTTATAATTATAAGTATAATCGTAGTTATCAGCATTCTTTTTTTCAAATAAAAGAGGTATTGTATTTAAAAATTATAAGAAATCAGAAAAGAAAAAAGAATTTAGAGAAAAAAACTTGAAAACAAAAAAAGCAGAATTAAATAGTTTAAAAATAAATAATTTGGAAAAGGGGGAAATAAATTATGGGTTTTTTTCATTGGAAATACAGCTTATTGCAATAATGGTTGCAAGTGCCTGCTCTATTTTGGGGACATTTCTGGTTTTAAAAAGTATGGCGATGGTTTCAGATGCGATTACACACACTATTTTACTTGGAATTGTAGTTGCATTTTTTTGCAGTTCACGATTTGAATTCCCCTTTGCTAATTGTTGGTGCGGGAATAGTTGGTGTTTTAACTGTTTATCTTGTGGAACTTCTTAATTCAACAAAACTTGTCAAGGAAGATTCTGCAATTGGAGTGGTTTTTTTCCATTGTTATTCAGTATAGCTGTAATTTTGATCTCAAAATATGCTGGAAATGTACATTTGGATGTTGATTCAGTATTATTGGGAGAGTTGGCATTTGCACCGTTTAATCGGGTACAAATATTTGGATTTAGTGTTGCAAAAGGGCTAGTTACAACTTTTTGTAATATTTTTTTAATAAACGTTTCTTTCGTTATTATTTTTTTCAAGGAATTAAAAATTTCGGTATTTGACAAGGCTCTTGCGATAACGCTTGGAATGAAGCCGATATTGATTCACTACATGCTTATGTCGCTTGTGTCAATGACGGCAGTAGCTTCATTTGAGGCAGTAGGTTCAATACTGGTAGTTGCCTTTATGATTGGACCTCCAATTACAGCATATTTATTAACAGATAAATTAAAAAGTAATGATAGGATTGAGTATCGTTCTAGGGAGCTGCGGCAAGTGTGGCTGGATTTCATTTTTGCAAGGCTTTTTGACATTTCAATCGCAGGAAGTATCGCAGTTGCAATTGGTATAATTTTTTTCTTTTGACATTGATATTTTCTCCGAAAAAGGGCTTATTTTTTTACAATAAATCGAAAAATCTCAAAAAAATGACATTTTCTGTCAGAATTTTTGCTAATCCATTTATCAAACCATGCAAATACTAAGCAGGAAAAAGATGAATGCGGAATTGAAACAATTGATAGTCATCTTCGTTGGAATAAAAGTTTTTTTAGATAAAGTTATTGAAAAGGCAAAAAGGAAAAAAATATATTTATGTGGATAATGATGTTTTCAAGGTTTCTGACAAGGAAAGAAATACCTGCTAAATGCCTGACATTATTGCTTGTTTAAAATAAATTAATTATTAGATTGTTTTTGTAAATTTCAAGAAACAGTCTTTTTTTATTAGATTACAATATATACTCGAACCCATTCAAAATTGAACTATTAAAAAAATCATATAAATTTCCTATACTGCAACTTTTTATTTTTTTACAGGTCTAAAAATACTTTTATTTCAGTTATTATACTATCTTCTATTTAAATGGAGCTTAGTAATTAGATAAATAAAAAAATTCCGCTAATTTCTTATAAATTCAAAAAAAT
>BNJS01001801.1_pt1 | contig 32280 bp, 36 predicted proteins | sample 8540461 | NCBI WGS metagenome assembly BNJS01 (sample SAMD00202454, study PRJDB9452) | human saliva metagenome | isolation source: human saliva | place: Japan
ATACAATTGATTTTGTGGAGGAAGCCCGCAGAGATACGCAGCTATACCTTGAGAGGTACCGAGGACCCCAGGCACCACCTGAAGTCCCTCGGTAGAGGAAGCGAAGACCAGCGGAGGTCTTCAGCTATGACCCTGCTTGTGCTTAGCGGAGCGTACCGTCGGAGCAGCCTCACCATCGCCTTGCTGGGAGGATGTAGACTTCGACACGGCGGTTTTCGCGACTGCCAGCAGCGGTAGAGTTGTCAGCGACAGGCCTGTAGCTACCCTTACCCTCGACCTTCATACGCGAAGAAGAGACACCCTGACCAGCGAGGAAAGAGCGGACGCTTGCAGCGCGGTTGTAAGAGAGGGGTTGTTCACGCGGTCCGTACCCGTATTGTCGTGTGACCGATGATCATCAGGTCCGTATCGCCGTGCCCAGAGAGGTTAGCAGCGAACTTACGCAGGGTAGCCTGTGACGTAGGGCCTCAGCGAAGCCGAACCCGTAGCGAAGAGGATACCGCTGTCGAAGGTGACGCGGATAGCCTGACCGTCGTTGACAGACTCGATCTTAGCGTCCTTGACGTCGCGCTCCAGTTCCTTCTTCTGCTTGTCCATCTTCTTACCGATGAGCGTACCAGCCGTACCACCTACGACACCACCGCCGATGACAGCACCGACAGCGGTATTACCGAGTACGCGACCGATACCAGCACCGATAGCAGCACCACCAGCGGCACCGATACCAGCGCCCTTGACAGCGTTGCTTGCACCACAGCTTGAGAGGACGAGGTGCCAGCCATGAAGGCCGCGAGAGATTGCTTCTTCATAATTATATACTACTTATTAATTTAATTTCTGTTTCGCTGACCGACACTCTTGCTCTTAGTCCTTGAGCGGCGCGGGCATTGAAATACTTCATAAACTGAATTCGTCTCGAAAAGACTTCGGGGTCAGCCACTGCGCCGTAGCTCAGACGACCACGCAGCCTGAGAGGCTCTGATAGCCGTGCTCGATCATCCAGTGGCGAAGACCTTCCAGCGCCTCTGCGATAGCAGTGGCACCCTGCTTACAGACCGCCGCACACATCTGCGCCGTATCGGCACCTGCCAGCAAGAGCACTTTGGTCAGCTCCTCCCAAGCGTAGATCCCTCGTCGAAGCAGAGATACCCACATTGGGGACGCAGCCACGGATCAGCGCCCGTGAAGCGGAGTGTCTCGCGTGAAAGTCACCGTGAGAGAAGACCTCATCACCGATGAGCTGCTCACGATTCAGATCGATGTCGATCTGATAGGAGCGATTGAAGAGCGTCACAGCGGCAGCACCTCGCAGCACGGAGCTTATCGACGAGCATCGGCAGATTCGTGGTAGCGCGAGAGTCCACGATGATAGGGAGCCCCTGCCTGCGAGTGCCGTGACGATGGAGACGTAGTAAGCTCCTCGATCTCAGCTGGATCTGCGAAGAGCCCGTCTCGAGGCGCATCACATTGACCTCCAGGCATCTGCCCCGGCATGCAGCAGACGCTCTGCGAACTCGACCCAGCTACCCAGCCCTCGGTGCAGCTGATGCTGGCGATGACTGGCACAGTGAGCTTAGCCTTCGCCTCGCGCACGATACGCATATAGTCCTCGATAGCTTCGCCCGCACAGTAGGAGGAGAGATGTAGTCGTTAGCCTCGGATAGTCATTCTTAGCGACGAGGTGACCTGTCTGCATCAAGATCTGCTCTGCAAAGAGCGACTTGAGGATGACTGCACCCACGCCAGCCTCTACCAAGGCGCACGTACGATCTACATTGCTGTGGTAAGCCCAGAGCTCTGAGCATAAGGGGGGCTCTGCAGTGTCAGCCTGCAAACGAAGTGCTTAAATCGACCATCATAGCAAAGTCCGAATAGAACAACTATGAACATAGCGTCCAAGCAAAGGTAAGATTATTTCACAAATAAGCGTATACCTTCGTCATATCGGCAGAACTTTCTCCAAACTTACGCTATGAACTTCCTAAACGCACCACTCCCCCACCTTCGTACGACAGTATATTCCCACGACGACACCGATATACACATACACACTCCTCGCGCGCATAGACGACTACACGCTTGGGGAACCTCACCCACCACCGCTCATCGACGAAAGCTAGAAAAGAAATAACTCAGCTGCTCGAGGAAGAAAAATCACGGCGCTCGTAGAGCATCCCTCGTCCACGTACGCAGTCTTTAGATCCACATGGCATCCTAAAATCTCGCACGTAGATTTTAGAGCCACGCACGTAGACTTATTTAAAACTCACCCTCCACAGCTCATTTTCTTTAGATTGGCGTAATTTCTCCTCCACGAGACAAAAATGCTCTTCCACAGAAATGACGCATGATCCCGTGGAGGATTAAACCTTTATCGACAGGAAACACTAACACTATATAGGGCGATCATTCAAGAGTTTACATCATAGTTAGGCACATCCTCCTCCTGAGATAAAACGCCCACCCTATGGAGAGCCATACGGAGTGATCGACAATGAATGATACATAATACATCCAAAATCAGCTGAAACAAAGTCACGCAAAAAGCGAACATATTGCACTGATAGTACGTTATTATTTCGGTGAAAATGGTAATTTCGCACTTTAACTCACCATGATTTCTATTTTAAATTGTATTAAATTACTGTATGACTTCAAAAGATCCGCACCTCACCCGTGCATCGATATTCTATGACGGCAATTACTTTGGCACGTCAGTACGTTCTACTATCAGTTCCACGAACGCAAAAGCTCGCCTGAGCGTGTCGAGCTCACACCGCTTCCTCGAAGTATCAGATCGCCCCAACTCGAGGGACTCTCCTGAGCTGTGCAAGATCGTTGACGCATTACTCCGTGGACGCTCTGTCTGCAGCCGAGGCCGCGAAGGCCTCGCGATGTAGTCTTCGACGAGCGCCTCTTGACGATGACGCTGAACTTCGAGGGTGTGATGATGCACCACCCGCACCCTCTCTGCGTACGGGCAAGGGCAATAAGAAGAAGGAGAAGGGCGTCGATGTGCTCTTTGCTCTGGATACTTGCGAACGTGCATTGCAGAATCAGTTCGACGTCGTCGCACCATCGCCGCCGATGGTGACCACATCCCTGGCACGCAAGCTCCACGCCCCTCGGCACCCGCGTGATGGTCCGGCAGATCTCGAGCACGGGCGATGACACGCCGAGACAACACGACGACCCACACGTCGCTACGAGCTCCTCGAGGAAGCCACCTACCCCGTGATGATGAATGAGCTGATCGACAGCTGTGCTCTTCCAGAAGGACTCCCATCGTCAATGGCCTCTGTCAACAAGGGCCAGAGCGAGGAGCGCACCGTGAGATCAAGGGTCTCCGCATTAAGCCTTCCAGGCGGTCGCGCCCCATCGATCCTGCAGCGGTGAAGAACGCGAGCGAGGAGCCCACAGCTCTCGTCAGCGCAGAGGCTGATGCCCCTGACAGGAGGGCACCGAGGCCGTACAGCTCGCCACAGGCCCTGAGCCCGAGATCACGCTGAGCGTGCAGGACTCCCTCACGTCGCCTGAGGTGAAGGTCATCGGTCACATCAACCTGCCCTGAGCGACAAGCCCGCCTCGCCCCTCGGGAAGAGCTCACGACGGCCTCGTCCGTGGCCAGATCAACCCTCAAGTCGGGCTTGGCTTCATCGACGTGGGTACGAAGGAGAATGCCTTCTTCCACTACAAGAGCCTCAACGGCATCAACTTCAACGACCTCCTCGTCGGGGACATCGTCGAGCACGCCTCGGCCGCAGCGAGAAGGACCAGCTCGTCGCCTCGGATGTAGCCCTCATCGAAGAGTAGTCGCGGGCGCAGCTCCGCCATTCCTAAAATATTTAGCATCACTCCACGGTAGGATACCCTGCCGTGGAGCGATGCTTTTTACCTTTACCCCGCGGGTGCACACCCCCTACCCCACTCACAGCGTGCATATTAAGCACACTGCATACGCGCGCACGGGTGTAGCCTCGTTTGCACTTTGTCCGTGATTACATACATTTGTTTCAGTGAATAGAATGGCCTCGGAAGCCACACTCCTTCGCCTTATGCAGATGCACGCGACAGAGAAGCCGCCGAAGAATTTGGGTCGACAACTACGACCCCTCACCCATCAAGACTTCACCACATGAACGGAACTATTAACGGGACGGAGCAGCGCCCGGGGATCGTCACAGCTATATCCCCGACATCGTGACCGTCCAGATCCAGCAGCAGAGCGCCTGCAGCGGCTGCCACGCACGCGACCTGTGCGTGAGCTCGGTGCCGTGAGCATCAGCTCCAGCTGAAGACCTACGGACAGCACTCTCTATCGGAGAGCAGGTCCTCGTCGTGGCCCGCCGGAGCGTAGGACGCCTGGCAGTCCTCCCTCGCCTTCGTCCCTGCCCCCTCTCCTCCTCGTCCTTACACTGAGTATCGCACAGACGCTCTCGCCCCTAGCGAGGCTGCGGCTGTGCTTGTCGCTATCGGCCTACTCAGCCTCTACTATCTCGTGCCTCATGCACCCAGCGCCGTCACCTCGAGGGGCGCCTCGTCCCTCATGGTAGAGCCCGTCACCCCGCACCACGAATAGCACCCTACCCCTATGTATATCACTATCATCGTCCTGACCCTCATCGGTGTGATCGGCGCCGGCTTGCTGTACGTCGTATCACGCAAGTTCGAGGTCAAGGAAGACCCCCGCATCGCGGAGGTCGCTGAAGTCCTCCCTCAGGCCAACTGCGGGGGCTGTGGCTTCCCTGGATGCGCCGCCTCGCTGGCGCTCTGCTGTAAGAGTGAGACCCTGAAGGGCTCTTCTGCCCCGTCGGCGGTACACCCCGTCATGGAGAAAGGTCGGCGGCATCCTCGGCGTCGCCGCCCAGAAGCAGGATCCGCTGGTCGCCGTCGCGCTGTAATGGTACTCGCGACGCACGCCCACGTACCAATATCTATGACGGTGCCAGCAGCTGTACCATCGCTGCCGCGCTCTACAAGGGCGACACTGACTGTAGCTGGGGCTGTCTGGGGCTGGCGGACTGCGTCCACTCGTGTAACTTCGACGCCATGTACATGGACCCCGAGACGCGCCTGCCGGTCATCCTCGAGGACAAGTGCGTAGCCTGCGGTGCCTGCGTCAAGGCCTGCCCGAAGTACATCATCGAGCGTGCAAGAAGGGGCCCAAGAGCCGCCGCATCTTCGTCACTGCGTCAACAAGGACAAGGGTGGGGTCGCTAAGAAGGCCTGCGGCAATGCCTGTATCGGCTGCTCGCTCTGCTTCAAGGAGTGTAAGTTCGAGGCCATCACCATAGCCGACAACCTCTCCTACATCGACCACACCAAGTGCCGTCTCTGCCGTAAGTGCGTCTCCGTCTGCCCGACGAGACGCTATCCATGAGATCGGCTTCCCCCCTCCCAAGCCCAAGGAAGAGGTTCCAAAGAAGGAGGCCGAAGCCCCCACACCTACACCGGCGCCTGCAGCACCTACGCCTACAGAGACCCCCACTCCCGCCCAATCGTAGACCTCAGCCATACACGTTTATGCTTTCGCACATTCCGACTCGGGGGATTCACCCACCCGAAAAACAAGCTCTCAGCTAAGCGCCCCATCGAGGAGCTCCCACCGCCTCGTGAGGTCATCATACCCATCGGCCAGCACATCGGCGCACCCAGCCACCCCTGACCGTACAGAAGGGCGACCTCGTCAAGGTAGGTACCATCATCGCCAAGACGTCTGGCTTCGTATCGGCCAACATCCACCTCCGTCACAGGCAAGGTCACGAAGATTGATAGCTTCTTCGATGCGGGCGGCTACAAGCGCCCCGCCATCGTCATCGCCGTCACACAGGGCGAAGAGGAGCAGTGGGAAGAGGGCATCGACCGCTCCACGACCCTCGTCAAGGAGTGCACCCTCGAGCCTAAGGAGATCATCGACCGCATCAGTGCCGCAGGTATCGTAGGCCTCGGCGGTGCAACCTTCCCCACGCACGTCAAGCTCTCCCCTCCCCCAGGAGCAAAGGCTGAGGTCCTCATCATCAATGCCGTCGAGTGTGAGCCTTACCTTACCAGCGACCACGCCTTGATGATGAGCAAGTCCGACGAGATCCTCGTCGGTGTCGAGATCCTCAAGCGCGCCCTCGGCGTGAGCCGTGCCGTCATCGGCGTGGAGAACAATAAGAAGGACGCCATCCTCCGCCTCTCGCAGATCGCCATGGACTACCCTGGCACCGAGGTCACGCCCCTCAAGGTGCAGTACCCACAAGGCGGTGAGAAGCAGCTCATCGATGCCGTCCTGCGCAAGCAGGTCAAGAGCGGTGCCCTGCCGATCTCCGCTGGTGCTGTCGTACAGAATGTAGGTACCGTCTTCGCTGTCTACGAAGCCGTACAGAAGAATAAGCCCCTCATCGAGCGCATCACTACCGTCACCGGTAGCACCCTCGAGACCCCTCGAACTACCGCGCCCGTATCGGCACGCCTATCGGGCACCTCATCACCGCCTCAGGTGGCCTGCCCGAGGACACGGGCTAAGATCATCGGTGGTGGCCCCATGATGGGTAAGGCGCTTCTCTCCACGGACATCCCCGTGACCAAGGGCACGTCGGGCATCCTCATCCTCCCACGTGAGGAGTCGACCCGCCGCCCCATGCGCAACTGCATCCGCTGCGCTAAGTGCGTCACCGTCTGCCCCATGGGGCTGAACCCCGCCTTCCTCATGCGCGACGTCCAGTATGCCGACTGGGATGCTACCGAGAAGGGCTACATCGTCGACTGCATCGAGTGCGGCTCGTGCAGCTACACCCTGCCCCTGCCAACCGCCCCCTGCCTCGACTCATATCCGCACCGGCAAGCAGAAGGTATCCGCCCTCATCCGTGCACGCAAAAGCTAACCCTGCCCTATGGATCGCCTCATTATATCCCCTTCCCCCCACATCCACAGCGGTGACAGCGTCGAGCGCAACATGTACGCTGTGCTCATCGCACTCGCTCCAGCGTGCCTCGTCTCGCTGGTGACCTTCGGCCTCGGCGCCTTCATCGTGCTCGCCGTGAGCGTGCTGGCCTGCGTCCTCACCGAATGGGTCATCACGAAGTACCTCTACAAGCAACCCTCCACCATCGGTGACGGCTCGGCCATCCTCACGGGGCTCCTCCTCGGGATGAACCTCCCCTCGAGTCTCCCCTGGTGGATCATCGTCATCGGTGCCATCGTCGCTATCGGCGTGGGTAAGATGAGCTTCGGTGGGCTCGGCGGGAATATCTTCAACCCCGCACTCGTAGGCCGTGTCTTCCTCCTCATCGCCTACCCCGCGCAGATGACGCTGTGGCCCAAGGCAGGGCAGTACTTCAGCTATACCGACGCCGTCACGAGCGCCACGCCCCTCGGCATCGCCAAGGGCATCCAGGCTGGCACGCCTGGCATGAGCTGGGATCAGATACCGCGACCTCTGACCTGCTCTTCGGCATCCACGGAGGTAGCCTCGGCGAAGTCAGTGCGCTGGCGCTGCTCCTCGGCCTCGGCTTCCCTGCTCCACCGCCGCGTCATCACTTGGCATATCCCCCTGTATCGATCCTCGCTACAGCGTTCGTCTTCGGCGGTATCATGCACCTCGTCAACCCCGCTCTCTACCCCGCACCGCTCTTCCAGCTCCTCACGGGTGGTATGATGCTCGGGGCGATCTTCATGGCTACGGACTACGTGACCAGTCCCCATGAGCGCCCGCGGTCAGCTCCTCCATGGCGCACTCATCGGGCTCCTGACGATCCTCATCCGACTCTTCGGTAGCTATCCCGAGGGATGTCTTTCGCCATCCTCATCGCGAATAGCTTCACCCTCTGATCAATATGTATATCCGTCCGAAGCACTTCGGCGGGCGCTAATGCTATGAAGAAGCTCAGTTCGACACTCCCCAACATGCTCCTCTCGCTCGGGGGCATCTGCGTCCTGGTCTCTGGGATCCTCGCCGTAGTCAACAAGGTCACGACCGCGCCCTATCGCCGAGGCAGAGATGCGAGCAAAGGTCGAGGCAATACGTGCCGTAGCACCTGCCTTCGACAACAATCCCTTCGCTGAGAAGCTCATGGTCCTGCCCGAAGGCGAGACCGACAGCCTCACCGTCTACCCCGCGAAGAAGGGTAGCGCACTCGTCGGCTTCGCTATCGAGAGCTACACGCAGAAGGGCTTCAGTGGCCTCATCCGCGTGATGGTCGGCTTCGATGCCGAGGGGCGCCTCGTAGACTTCTCCGTCCTCCAGCACTCCGAGAGCCCGGGCCTCGGCTCGCGTATCCCCGAGTGGTACCACGAGAAGAGCGAGACGGGCGGCATACGTGACGTGCGTGGCCTCGATATGAAGGCCTCGGCTCCGCTCACCGTCTCGAAGGACGGCGGGAAGGTAGACGCCATCACCGCTGCCACCATCAGTAGCCGCGCCTTCCTCGACGCTGTGAACCGCGCTTGGCGCACCTTCTCCTCCCTCGAAGGCGCCGCCACAGCACCCGCTACGAACTCTCAAGAATAGTCCCTCCTATGAAACCACCGATATCATTCGCAACGGAATCGCGACGGAGAACCCGACCTTCGTACTCCTCCTGGGGATGTGTCCCACGCTGGCGACCACGACCTCCGCGCTCAACGGGCTGGCGATGGGTCTGGCCACGATGTTCGTGCTCATTTGCTCCAATACCGCTATCTCGCTCATCAAGCACCTCGTCCCCGACGCCGTGCGCATCCCGAGCTTCATCGTCGTCATCGCTGGCTTCGTGACCATCGTGCAGATGCTTATGCAGGCCTTCGTCCCCTCGCTCTACGCTTCCCTCGGCCTCTTCATCCCACTGATCGTGGTGAACTGTATCGTCCTCGGGCGTGCCGAAGCCGTAGCTGCTAGCAGGGCGTACTCCACAGCGCACTCGACGGCGTGGGTATTGGCCCTCGGCTTCACCCTCTCGCTGACGCTGCTGGGCTTCGTCCGTGAGTTCCTCGGTAGCGGCTCTATCTTCACCCTCCAAGTCCTCCCCAAAGCAGTACGGCGCCCTGCTCTTCGTCCCTCGCCCTGGGGCGTTCCTCGTCTTGGGTTATCTCATTGCTCTGAAGAATAAGCTGAGCGCAAAGAAGTAAATCTCATGACTCACTATCTCCTCCTCTTCGTTGCGGCGGTATTCGTCAACAATGTCGTCCTCTCGCAGTTCCTCGGTATCTGTCCCTTCCTCGGCGTCTCGAAGAAGGTAGACACGGCTATCGGCATGGGCGCTGCCGTGACCTTCGTACTGGCGCTCTCGACGATGTGCACCTTCCTCCCTGCAGAAGTTCGTCCTCGAGCCCTTCGACATGGTCTATATGCAGACCATCTCCTTCATCCTCGTCATCGCTGCCCTCGTGCAGATGGTCGAGATCATCCTGAAGAAGGTATCCCCTGCACTCTACCAAGCCCTCGGCGTCTTCCTCCCGCTCATCACGACGAACTGCTGCGTCCTCGGGGTCGCCATCCTCGTCATCCAGAAGGAATACACGCTGCTGGAGAGCGTCGTCTACGCGATCTCCATCGCTATCGGCTTCACGCTCGCCCTCGTGGTCTTCGCTGGCATCCGTGAGCAACTCTCTCGCACCGAGCTACCCGCCTCGATGAAGGGCATTCCCATCGCCCTCATCTCCGCCGGTATCCTCGCTATGGCCTTCATGGGCTTCAGCGGCATGGTGAAGATGTAAGACGCGCAAGCCTATCCCTCATAAAGCCAAGGGGCAGTTCACTCATCGTGAACTGCCCCTTGCTTTTGTACTAAGCCTAAGACTTATTCCTCCACCCCTATATTATCCTGCATGTATCGGAAGTAGTAAGGGAATGCATCCTTGCTGGATTAATTTTAAATCTCGATAGGCAGCAAGATGATTTACGTTCTCTCGCCCAATAGGGCTATACAAGAATAAGCTCTTTAGCAGGTATAGCGCCTCGGAGGGGAGCTCTTCTCTCAATGTACTCCTCTGCTCTACTGGAAGACGATAGTAGCTATTATCGGTCAACTCTATGTACATCCTCCACGCCAGATTATTGTAGATATTAAGATACCTATACTGCAATAGAGAAAGCAGGAAGAAGTCTGCTGGATCTACCTTATCGTAGACTTGATGATATCGATGAATCATCAAATTTAAATAGCGCTTCAGATGACGTACCGACTCCAGATATCCGATAACGATATCATCAACATATCGCCACCCCTCCAAGACTCTCTCCTTTTCTTCCTTTGAAAGATCAAATAGATGATCCTCTAAGTAGGACTTCATCCTTCCTTTCAAGATCTCGCTATCAATCTCGGGCAAAGTCACCTCCCAAGTCACATACTTATCAATGAAGCTATGATCTAAGCCATGAGCTAAGTGCTTACTCAGCACATTATTAACGTACTCCTTGTCATATGCCATGACAAAGACCACATTATTGAAAGAGGCATTGCGATCAACAAGCTTCAGTACCTCAATTATCTCTTCCCCCGTCAAGCGGTCGAGGTCATCAATGACGACGTACACACGCCTACCTATCATATATAGAGCAGCATTAATCGCCTGCTCATCCTTCTCGGGGAGTAGAAGCGTCAGCAGGCTCTCTAAAGGTCGTGTCCATTCATACTGCCCAAGTAACCCTAAGCGCTTAGTGTATCGTCCAAGCAAAAAGCCGAAGCCCATATAATACTTGGACAACACCTTAGCAAAAGCATCAAAGAAGTCTTCTTGAATTTGAGCTACATTCTTTGAGCTCCGAGGATTGAAGCAGACAACAATATCTCCTTGCTCTTTAACTTTTGTCATCAGCAGGTTGATAAAGGAGCTCTTCCCTTTACCCCATTGGGCAATGACCCCCAGCGTCAAAGAAGATGGCTCCTCCTTGAGTTCAAGTGACTGTAGGACCTCAAAGAGTGTTTCAATCTGGTCTGCAAACCCTAACCAATCCTCCTTTTTCGAGGAGATCGGCTTATCATTCTCCACTCCATGTATCCCTAACAGCCATAGAAGAGGAGGCCTCTTATTTAAAACCTTTCTCTTAAAGCACCATAAATACACGCCTCGTTGCAACCCAAGCATAAGCCCTCCTGGGAGTAGCAGGAGGTCTACAAACGCAATCTGTGGGTGCTCCTCTATAATCATCCAAAAGTGACACGATGGACAGAGATGGCGGTAGTAGACATAGAGCCCTACTATGAGAAGTGCTAAACCAAAAGAGTAGACAGATATATCAGCCTTCCAATACTTCAGAATCCAATAAAACTGATAGATAACGCCAAGGCCGATCAGGACTCCAAACCAAGGCATCAGATGATGGTCTAGCAGGAATTCATGAAGTTTATCAAGGAGAGGGAAAAGGAGCTCTTGCACATGGATATAAAGGACTCCTATAAGGCACACCACAAATATGGTCTTGAGGCTACGCTTGACATAGAAGTTCCAAAACCAGATAGATGCATCTTTGAGTTCACGCCAAAAGCTGTCAGTAGTAGTCGTTTTACTCATACGCTGAGATAAGTGAGTTGGTATTGAGGTTGTAGCATCAAGCGGAGATGCTGTATTGCAAAGGTAAAGAATTAGCGCTGGCTTTGGGAGGATGCACACATACAGGGTATTAGACCAGGAAAATAAACGCACTACGCCCCGCCTTCGTTGGACGAAAGCGGGGCGTAGCTATATGTACTTGGAGTGTCGCGGGGACGGCTTTACATCATGCCGCCCATACCACCCATACCGGGGTTCATGGCGGGCATAGCGGGAGCATCCTCCTTCTTGTCGGCGATGACGCACTCGGTCGTGAGGAACATACCTGCGATCGAAGCAGCATTCTCCAGCGCTACACGCGTGACCTTTGCTGGGTCGATGACGCCCGAAGTGTAGAGATTCTCGAACTGATCAAGGCGAGCGTTGTAGCCGAAGTCACCTTCGCCATCCTTGACGCGCTGTACGATGACAGCACCTTCCTTGCCAGCGTTGGCGACGATCTGACGCAGGGGCTCTTCGACAGCACGGCGGATGATCTCGATACCCGTCGTCTCGTCTTCGTTCTCCCCGACAAGGCCATCAAGGGCACGGACAGCACGCAGGAGCGCCGTACCACCACCAGGGACGGTACCTTCTTCGACGGCAGCACGCGTAGCGCTGAGGGCGTCGTCGACGCGGTCCTTCTTCTCCTTCATCTCGACTTCGCTGGGTGCACCGACGTAGAGGACGGCGACACCACCGGAGAGCTTAGCCAGACGTTCCTGGAGCTTTTCGCGGTCGTAGTCGGAGGTCGTATTAGCGATCTGCGCCTTGATCTGAGCGGCACGCTCGCGGATAGCTTCCTTGTCACCAGCACCATTGACGATGGTGGTGTTGTCCTTCGTCACGCTGATCTTCTCAGCCTTACCGAGCATATCGAGGCTGACAGCGTCGATGCTGAGGCCGGTCTCTTCGCTGATGACGACGCCATCGGTGAGGATAGCGATGTCCTGCAGCATAGCCTTGCGGCGGTCACCGAAGCCAGGAGCCTTGACAGCGCAGACCTTCAGTCCACCACGCAGGCGGTTGACGACGAGGGTAGCGAGGGCTTCGCTGTCGATGTCCTCAGCGATGATGAGAAGTGGACGACCCGTCTGTACAGTCTGCTCGAGGATAGGCAGGATCTCCTTCAGCGTGGAGATCTTCTTGTCATAGATGAGGATATAGGGGTTCTCCAGCTGCGCCTCCATCTTCTCGGAGTTGGTGACGAAGTAAGGAGAGATATAGCCGCGGTCGAACTGCATCCCTTCGACGACCTCGACAGTCGTCTCGATGCCCTTGGCTTCTCGACGGTGATGACACCTTCCTTGTTGACCTTGCGCATAGCTTCGGCGATGAGCTGACCGATCTGTTCGTCGCCGTTAGCGGAGATCTTAGCTACGTGCTCGATCTTCTCGAAGTTGTCACCGATCTCCTGTGCCATAGAGCGGATCTCAGCGACGATCTTAGCGACAGCCTTGTCGATACCGCGCTTGAGGTCCATAGGGGTTGGCACCTGCGGTGATCGTTCTTCAGCCCGACACCGATGATGCTCTGGCAAGGATCGTAGCCGTGGTCGTACCGTCACCAGCATCGTCGTTGGTCTTGAAGCGACCTCCTGACGAGCTGAGCACCCATGTTCTCGAATGGATCTTCGAGCTCGATCTCCTTAGCTACGGAGACACCGTCCTTGGTGATGTGGGGGGCACCGTAGGTCTTACCAAGGATGACGTTGCGACCCTTAGGGCCGAGGGTTACCTTGACAGCGTTAGCCAGAGCGTCGACGCTGCGCTTGAGGCTCTCACGTCCCTCTATATCGAACTTGATTTCTTTTGCCATGAGTTTGTATCTGATATCTGTATCTTTACTTAGCGAGAGGATTAGATCGTAGCGAGGACGTCGGACTGACGCATAATGAGGAACTTCTCACCTTCGTGCTCGATCTCGGTGCCAGCGTACTTGCCATAGAGGACGACGTCGCCAGCCTTGAGGACCATCTCTTCGTCCTTCGTGCCACCACCCTACGGCGATGACTTCGCCACGCAGGGGCTTTTTCCTTAGCTGAATCAGGGGATGATGATACCGCTCACGGTCTTTTCTTCTTGGGCAGCGGGGCGAATGAGTACGCGGTCTGCCAGGGGCTTTAATGCTCATGATCTAAGTAGTTATATGTATTGTTTTATAGCTCTTCGTTTCGCTTGGGGCTGGGGCATAGGCTCCCCACCCACGTCCTCTACGAGCAAAGGAGCGTGCCAAAGCTCAGCAGAAAGCCCCATTCCTGTGCACCTCCTGCCAATATGACACACCGCCCCCACCTACTGCTGTCAGCGAGTACGACATTATATATATCAAGCAGGTGAAGAAAGGGGTATAAAGGAGTGAAGACCAAGGGAAGAACCTCCTACCCGTACGAAGAAAAGCTGCGGAGCAATAGTAGATAAGCTTAATCTACGTACGTGGCTCTAATATCTACGTGCGTAGTCTTTAGGATTTACGCACGTAGTCTTTGAGACCACGTGCGTAGACAGAGGAAGACCACTATGGGAAGCTGCTTTTTTCTCCACGCAAATACCACTTTTTCTCAGCCGAGTCCTCCTCCCTATGATATAAGCCTTCGGTCTGAATTCGTTATATTTGCAGGCAGTAGCACCTCGCACAAGATTATGCAGACCAACGAGCGATATACCCGTCGGCTGGCGACCCTCTTCCTCGGGCTCTTCCTGAGTCTCCTGGCGATGGTCAGCCTACACGACTTCAGCCACCGCGCTGACGCCGTGCAGGATGTCGTGTCTACAGAGGGCTACACCTCCTACGTGACGAAGACCGACTGCTCGATCTGTCACTTCATCCATACCCCGTTCTTAGCTCGCCATCGGTACGCTGCTCGCTGCAGTGGCTCGCGTGCGCCTCCTCGAGGGTGCGCCTGGTGCGCCTCGCCCACTCGATCCGCAGGGGATGCGGTACAGCTACGGGCCCCTCCCCACCTTCGCCTAAATCAGCTACCAGAGGCCACTTGTAGGGTAATCTTTGCCCTGCCTCTACCCCCGTCTATCACTTATAGCGTGCTCCCTGCCTGTATGGGAGTGCTACGCTTGGCCGTGTAGCTCGTGGCTACAGCTGGCTATATCCGCGAAGAGGACCGCTATGCCATAGCCTCTTCCCGATCCCTTCATCCATATCATCCTTTTCCCACCTATGTGCTATCTATCACTGGCAAGATGGCGCGGCGTCCTCCCATCTCTGGGGATGCTCCTCGCCCTGCCCTGGGTGCCTGCACTGTGCATGCTCAGAGCCGTAGCCTCATCATCCAGGTCCTCGACGATCGAACTGGAGCCCCTCCCAGGCGCCGTCGGCCCACATCGGCCGTCGCTCCATGCAGACCGACCTCAGGGCCAGCTGACCCTCGCCCCTCACGGGGAGTGAGGAAGACGGCCTGCACGTCCATCTCATCGGCTATCACGAAGGCTTCATCCCTCTGGACAAGCTCCGCAGCACCCCAGCCCCTTCACCCTGCGTCTGCGCCCTGAGGACCGCGACCTCTCTTCGGTGAAGGTCGTCGGCAACCGCCGTCCTGTTTCCGACAACGTCGTCTCCACGAAGGTCTCTATCGAGCGCATCGAGCGTAACCTCGGGCGCAACCTCGCCTCCCTCCTCACCGAGGTCAGCGGCGTCACGAGCCTGCAGACGGGCACGACGACAGCGAAGCCCGTCATCCACGGCATGTACGGCACGCGTGTGCTCATCGTCAATAATGGCGTCCGTCAGTCGGGCCAGCAGTGGGGTGACGACCATGCCCCCGAGGTCAGCGTCGACGCCAACGACCAGGTCCACGTCGTCAAGGGCGCCGAAGCGGTAGTGCATGGCTCTGAAGCTCTCGCGGGCGTCATCATCCTCGGCCAGAGTGCACTCCCCTATCGTGGGCGCAGCCTGCAGGGGACGCTGGCGACGAGCTTCGCCACCAACGGCCGTCGCTTCACCGAGGTCGCGAAGCTCGAAAGGCGCTCTGCCCTTCCTGCCTTCGCTTGCTTTGGCGTGCGCAGCTCTCCCTACACCAATGCGGGTGACCGCTCGACGGCGAAGTACCTCCTCACCAATACGGGTGTCAAGGAGCTGGACTACTCACTCGCCCTCGGCTGGCGTGGCGAACACTTCTCTCGAGAGCTACTTCAGTCAGTATCAGAATAAGACGGGGCTTCTTCCCCGGGTCACCTCAAGAATGCCAACGAGATTGAGGCGCTCATCGAGCGTGGTCGTCCGCTGACCTTCCGCCCCTTCTCCCGCCATATCGACTACCCTCACCACGACGTCCTGCACCGCCTGTGGAGCGTCAAGGGGCGCTACGATGATGAGCATCTCGGCACCTTCACCCTACAGACCTCGCTACAGACCGACCGCCGAGATGAGTACAACATCCGCCGCAATGACCGCTCCTCCTTCCCCACGCTGGCACTCGACCTGAAGAGCTTCCAGGCCGATGCAGCTTGGCGCAAGCACTACCACCACTGGGATACGGAGGTGGGCCTGCACTTCGTCGGCACGGAGAACTACAACCGCCCTGGTACGGGTGTCGTGCCCATCATCCCGAACTACACCGAGGTCACGGGTGCAGCACACCTCCTGCAGAAGTACCAAGCCGAGCGCTGGGGCGCTGAGGTCGGCCTGCGCCTCGACCAGATGACGCTCAAGGTAGCTGGCTACGACATCTATCAGCAGCTCTTCAAGGACACGAAGCGCTTCACGAACGTCACCTACAGCATCGGCGGGCACTACCACCTCTCACCCCTGTGGCACCTCACGACGAACCTCGGGGCAGCCTTCCGTGCGCCCCACGTCCACGAGCTCTACAGCGAAGGCAACCAGCACGGCTCGGCGATCTACATCCGTGGGAACCGCGACCTCAAGAGCGAGCGCGGCTACAAGTGGATCACCTCCGTAGAGCACTCGGGTGAGCGCCTAAACGTACGTGCTGACGGCTACCTGCAGTGGATCGACGGCTATATCTTCGATGCGCCGACACACACGATGCACACGACGCTCTCGGGCGAATATCCCTTCTTCACCTATCAGCAGCGCGATGCCTTCTTCCGTGGCTTCGACATCGACGCGTCGTACCGCTTCCCTCTGGATATCGAGTACGGGGTGAAGAGCTTCATGGTATGGGCTAACGAGCGAGGCACGGGCCAGCTCTTCCCCATATCCCTCCTTCCACCTCGGTCAGCACCTCAGCTGGAGCCCCTAAGCTCGGCGGGGCTTCTCGGGAAGGTCACGCTCAATCACCTCTTCGTCGCTCGCCAGACGCGCTTCGACTCCGCTATCGACATCGCTGACGCACCGCCCGCCTACGGGGTATGGGGCGCCGAAGTCGAGCTCTCGAAAGACGCTGAAGAATGGCCAGTCCCTGCGCCTCCTCCTCACAGGGCGACAACCTCCTCAATGCCGAATACAAGGAGTACACGAACCGCGCTCGCTACTACGCCCACGAAGCGGGTCGCGACATCCGCGCCTCACTCCTGTGGAAGTTCTGATCACCTCGCTTATCTCTCTCATCCTATGACTCTACGACAGCTATGCGGGAGCCCCAAGAGGCTCCTCCTTCTGCTCCTCACGCTTGTCCCGCTTCTCACGGCCTGCGACCCGCGAGCCGACCAACGAGCTACTGAATAAGCGCCACGATAACCCCTCCTACGTCATCTTCACGCTCAAGGAAGCCAAGCTCAACAATCCCATCCGCTGGGATGCTGAGCCCACACTCGCCGATATCACCCTCACGGGCCGTGAGGAGAAGATGACTCTCTCACTCACCAGTAAGGGCTTCCTTGCCAGCGAAGAGCAGGGCGTATCGCAGTTCTCCGTCAAGAGCACCGATACTGAGTCGGATGTCGTCTACCTCCTCGAGATCGACTACCTCGACGCCCGCCGTGAGCTGATGAACGGGCAGTTCATCGAGAACGGCCGAGACCGCATCCACCAGCACTTCTTCGAGCGCTTCACCCGCGAGTTCATCCGTGGCAAGTGGCGCACCTACGCCGTCAAGGAGCCCGAAGAGCTCGGCTATGACTACCGCTACGTCGACGTCACGCCGTGGAATCAGCCCTACAATGCGCCCGAGCAAGTTCACGGGCACAAGCAATCCCATGGGCTTCAAGGGTCTCATCCGCTTCACGCGTGCCGACTGGAAGTTCCTCTTGACGATCATGCTCATGCATGCGCACCAGCCGAAGATCTACAACGGTCAGGCGATGCCCTTCTACAACAACCTCTATTATCCCATCGACCAAGAGTCGGATATCTCGCTGAACGTCACCTTCGTCGTCGACGCCGGCACCACCGACCTCACGGGTCGTGAAGAAGCTTCTTCTAACTAATTAATCCTTCAGAAACGTATGACAACGAACCGTCTCAAGGCTTTTGCCTTCGCCAGTATCGCAGCCCTCAGCCTCATCGCTACGGCCTGCTCCGGTAAGTCCAATAACGAACCCGTCGTACCTCCGACGCCTTCGCCCACACCTACTCCCTCACCTGTCACCCCAGCTCTGACCTCGACATCGCCAAGGTCGTTATCCGCCTGCAGATCGGCCACCTCCATGGCAAGAAGAGCTTCCACTACCTCCCCTCCGAGGCTGACCTCGAGAACCGCAACCTGCAGGATGAGCAGGTTCTCACCTACACCAAGCAGGGCAGCGAATGGAAGATCAGCGAGAGCACGGCGAAGCTCAGTGAAAATATCACCGTGACCTACACGCTCGACAAGCTGCTCGCCCTGCGCTGGAGTGACACGCGCCGTGAGAACCCCTTCACGGGCGAGATCTCTGGTAGCGACTACCCTCAGTACGGCATCCTCTTCGAGTGCTACAACTCAAAGGGCGAGCTCCTCGACAAGCAGCTCTCTGCTAAGGGCGCCTACCAGCTCTTCATCTACCCCTCCGACGTCAAGGACTACGACAGCCAGTCAGCCATCACGACCAAGTCGGACTTCTCCGATGTCTTTCGAGTACACGAACCTCGATACGGAGGACTTCACGAAGTCTGCACACCACGGTCAGACGAAGTTCCGTGACGAGAAGGACCCCGTCAACCTCAAAGGGCTACGCCATCTTCCCAAGCTCGGCTCACAGATGACGCTGAACTTCGACCTCTACGCTACCACGAAGGGAGTAAGCTCAAGGGCGGAAACGTCTCCCCGTCTATGCTCCCCAATGCGACGGTGAAGGCTGGTAATCGTCTCCTGCACCTCAGCATCCCCTCACATCTACGGCCCCTACATCCTCAAGCAGTACGCCTCTACGGGTGATGTACACAATCCTCTGCGCCCCATCGAGGACTTCACCGCTAACCTCGTCGAAGACGAAGACCCTGATGGTAAGGAAGTGCCTCTGGCGAAGGCTGCAGCTACCGCCTCGAGAAGATCCTCGGCAAGCGCCCTGGGCAAATATCGGGCCCTGACTTCACGGACAACGCTGTAGCACCCCGCGCCAACGAGAAGACGGGCGGTATGTTCTATTAGTCCGATCGCCCCCACTCCATAAGCAAGCGGCGGCGGTCCCCGATGGGGGACTGCCGCCGTTCATCTATGATATATGATAGCTGTACATCTTCTGCGAGGAAACGCCCCGAACTCTACGAGAAAAAGCTGTGTAGCACTACACCTAAAGCGTTGTCCACGCACGTAGATCTTAGGACTACGTACGTGGATGATAGGATTTACGCACCGAGACGATAAATCCGTGCACCAAGACGAAGGAAAAAGCTGTATAGGAGCCGACTTATAGCACTACGGGGACGGCAGATTTTCTCCTATTCAGCGGGGGAAAGGGCCGTATAGCTCGCTCCCCCATCAGCGTAGCAGAAGAGGCGTGCGGCGGGGAGGTATATGGGGCCTTCAGCGTGGGGCGCAAAGCGCTCTATATGAAGAAGCCGTATTCTTCTTGTACCTTTGTGTAGGAATTTCGTTTCCCCGTGCCTCTTTCGAAGGCACACCTATCCTAATGTAATTACGCATGACCAAGCCTTTACTTCTCCTTGCGTGCCTCCTTATGCTCTTGGGGAGCTGCACAGGACGTTCCAGCCAGAGTACTGCTGCCACAGATAGCATCGTCGCCGACAGCGCGGACTTCGCGCATGCCGTGCACTTCGACCATGCCAAGGGCATCCAAGTAGCCAACCATCCTGGCTACAAGGAGGTGTTTATCTTCACCCCCGACGAGCCCGACACCCTCGCCCGCTACTTCCTCTATCCCCGCGGCCATAAGCCCGAGGTGACCGCCCCTGGCGCACGCTACATCGCCGTACCCGTGCGCACCATGGGTACGCTCTCCACGACGGAGATCGGCGCACTGACGCTCCTCGACCTGCGTGACGTCCTCGTGGCATGTAGCGACCCGCGCAACATCAATGACAGCATCCTCGCCGAGCGCACACGCCGTGGCGAGATCGCCGAGATCGGCCGTGGCATGGGGCGCAATGTCGAGCAGATCATCGCCACCCACCCCGAGATCATCATGCAGGGCCTGCAGGAGTCCGATGCCAAGGATGAGGATATCCGCGCCTCGGGCATCGAGATCGTCTTCTTCAACAACTGGAAGGAGCAGAGCCTCCTCGGGCGTGCCGAGTGGATGAAGTTCGTCGGGATGCTCTTCGGGCGCAATGTCCGTGCCGAAGAGACTTTCCAGCGCATCAAGCGTGAGTACCTCGAGGCGAAGAAGATCGCTGCGCAAGAGCCCGACTTCCTCCCCGTCCTCTACGGGCAGGACTACAAAGGCTCGTGGTACGTCCCAGGCGAATACTCCTACGTCACCTCGATGCTCACCGACGCACACATCAAGTATGACTTCATCCCCTGGGCAGGTAGCGAATAAGCCCGCATGAGCTTGAATACGTCTTCAGCCGTCACCGCCACGCCCCCGTATGGCTCAGCATGATGGTCGGCAAGGACATCACCCTGAAGGACTTCCTCTCGATGAACGAGCGCTACCAGCACTTTGACGCAGCCAAGGCGGGCAACGTGGATCGACCGCAAGCGCGTCAATGAGTATGGGGTAATGACTACTGGGAGAGTGGGCCCTACAACCCGCACCTCATCCTGAAGGACCTCATCAAGATCACGCGTCCGCACCTCCTCCCCGACTACGAGACGACCTACTGGGTCAAGCTACAGTAGCCCTATGCGCGCACGTCACTCGATCCTCTTCCTCCTCATCTCGCTCGGCATCGTCGTCGCCTTCGTGCTCGACATCATGTGGGGCAGCGTCTCTCTGCCTGCGAGCGACGTCATCGACACGCTCCTCGGCCGTGGTGAGCATACGACGACGAGCTACGTCGTCCTGAACTTCCGCCTACCGAAGGCACTGACCTCGCTCATCGCTGGCGCAGGGATCTCCATCGCAGGCCTGCAGATGCAGACGCTCTTCCGCAACCCCTTGCCGATACCTCGATCCTCGGGATCAATAGCGGTGCAGGCGTGGGCGTAGCGATCTATACGATGGCTTACGCTCTTCCCTCGCTCTCTCTACGGCAGGCGTGGCGAACACGTGGGCATCATCCTCGCCGCCTGCATCGGCGCGCTCAGCGTCCTCCTGATGATCTCCGCCGTCTCGAGCCGTCTGCACGACATCGTCTCGGTGCTCATCGTCAGGGGTGATGATCGGCTTTCCTCGCCTCGAGCGTCATCTCCATCCTGCAGTACTTCAGCGACGAAGAGACGCTGAAGACCTACCTCATCTGGAGCTTCGGCAGCGTGGCGGGCACGACCTGGCGCCAGCTGCAGCTCATGCTCCCCGTCGTCCTCGTCGGGCTCATCGCGGCCCTTCTCATGCCGAAGCAGATGAATGCCCTCGGCCTCAGGGGAGAACTATGCGCGCTCCGTCGGGACGAACATCCGTCTGGTACGTCGCCTACTCATCGTCATCACCAGCATCATCACGGGCTGTATCACGGCCTTCACGGGGCCTATTGCCTTCCTCGGCATGGCCGTCCCGCACTTCGTCCGTCTACTCTTTCGCACGGCCGACCATCATATCCTCGTCCCAGCGACGATCCTCTCGGGCTCCTTCCTCCTCCTCGTGTGTGACCTCCTGACGCAGGCCCCAGGCCATCAGTTCGTCCTCCCGATCAATGCGATCACCTCGCTCCTCGGCGCCCCCGTAGTCATCCTCGTCGTCCTGGGTAATAAGCGTAAGCGCGATGCCTTCAAGTAAGACACAGCACCTCACGATCGAGCTCCGCCACCTCCGCACAGGCTACACGGAGCGTCGCCGTAGCGTCGTCATCTCCCCCGACCTCAGCCTCTCCATTCGTCCTGGCGAGATCGTCATGCTCATGGGGGCCCAACGGCAGTGGGAAGTCCACGCTCATGCACACCATGGCAGGCCTGCTCCCACCCCTTGCAGGCGAAGTGCAGCTGGGCGAAAAGCCCCTCTCCAGCCTCACGATGAAGGAGATCGCCCGTCAGCTGAGCCTCGTGCTCACCGAGCGCATCCCCGCAGGCAATATGGACGTCTGGGAGGTCGTCACCATCGGGCGCTACCCCTATACGGGCTTCCGTGGTGTGCTCAGTGCCGAGGACAAGCGTATCTGCGAAGAGGCGCTCGCCACGTGCCGCCTCACGGAGCTACGCGAGCGTATCTTCGACACGCTGAGTGACGGCGAGAAGCAGCGCGTGATGATCGCCCGTGCCTTAGCGCAAGAGACTCCACTCATCCTCCTCGACGAGCCCACGGCGCACCTCGACCTCCCCTCCCGTCTGGAGGTGACGACGATGCTCCGCACGCTCGCCCACAAGCTCGGCAAGAGCATCCTCATCTCCACGCACGAGCTGGATCTTGCCCTCGGCTGGGCAGACACCATCTGGCTCCTCGACCGCTCGGGAGCTATCACGCTAAGGCGCCCGAAGACCTCATCCTCGATGGCGATATCGAGCGTGTCTTCGGTGACCCACGCCTGCGCTTCGACAGCGAGCGAGGGAATTCTCCATCGCCGAAGAGCCAGGTCAGCAGATCCATCTCACGGGCGAAGGCCTACGCTACAGCTGGACGTGCCGTGCGCTTCACCGCCTCGGCTACGGCATCATCTCAGGCGACCTACCGCCCGAGACCAGCAGCATCATCATCAGCGAAGCAGGGCTGGACGCTCCGCACCCCTACGGGATCACTACCCAGCATCACTCTATCACCGCGCTCCTTCCGCCCTCGGAGAGCTGCTGCATCAGTATATTAACCAAACACAAACAACGTATGAAACAAAAGCTAACGCTTCTCATCGCGGCAGCCTCACTGGCCCTCCCGCTCTCAGCAAGCACCACGGACAGCCTCCGTACCACGAACCTCGATGAGGTCCTCGTCTACGGTACGCGCTCCATCCTTCCCCTGAAGAAGGTGCCCAGCAAGATTGAGGTCATCAGCGCCGAGACCATCCAGCGCTCGGGCTTCACGAGCCTGCCCAACCTCTTGAAGAACTACAGCAGCGTCGACATCATCCAGTACCCTGGCTTCAACGCTACCGTCGGTATCCGTGGCTTCAAGCCGGGTAAGGCCTATACCACCGTGCTTATCAACGGGATCCCCACGGCGTCGGAGAACATCTCCACCATCGCCCTCTCGGACATCGCACAGATAGAGATCCTCAAGGGTCCCTTCTCCTCGGTCTATGGCACGAATGCTATGGGCGGTGTCATCAACATCGTCACCGTACAGCACAAGGAGCAGCTCACGGGCCGCGTCTCTGCTACGGCTGGTAGCTACGACACCTACGCCGGTACGCTCACTCTCGGTGGGCGCATCGTCTCGGGCCTGTCCTTCGACCTCAGCGCTGGCTATACCAGCGAGCACACGAACTACAAGGCGGGTAACAACGATATCCTCCGTCACAACAGCCTCGCCAAGGCTATCGTAGACCCCGAGACGCGTGGCGCTACGATGCCAGGTAGCACCCATGGTGTCTACACCGGTAGCCTTCGCCTCGGCTATGATTTCTCTCCTAACTGGTCGGTGAACGCCCTACGAGAACCTCTTCATCGGCGACGCTATCCGCACGGGCGGTAGCATCTACGGTGTCTACGGCCTCTCGCAGAAGGACGTCACGCGCTCACTCACTTCGCTCGAAGTCCTCGGGCAGGTCGGCATCCATCGCCTCGCACTGCGCCCCTACTACTCCTTCGAGGTGTCGCAGAACTACAACAAGGCTGGTAGCGATGCCATCATCACCTACCGCCGCAATGGTCAGGACTACGGGGCTATCCTGCAGGGACGACATGACCCTCGGCGCACACCGCCTGACCCTCGGTGCCGACTACAAGAAGAGCGACACGAAGACCAAGTCCTTCGACGCTACGGGCGCCCAGAAGGCGAGCTACAACCCCGACTACTCGACCTCCAGCCTCGGCTTCTTCGCCCAGACGAACCTCAGCGTCACCGAGCGCTTCGTCGTCTCTGCTGGTGCACGCCTCGACCTCATGCGCTCGACCTCAGCGCCGATAGTCGCCTCAATAGCGAAGCTAAGCACGAGCAGCACCTCGTCTTCAGCCCCAACCTCGGCCTGAAGCATGAGCTCGCCCGTGGCCTGCGTCTGCACGCCTCTGCTGGGACGTCCTTCGCTGCTCCTGACGCCTACCGCAAGGCGGGTCAGTACACCAACGGCAAGACGACGACCGTAGGGAATCGCGACCTGCGCCCCGAGAGCTCGCTGACCATCGACGGGGGTCGGCTATACCAACTATGAGAAGGGTATCGACCTCGACGCTACGTACTTCTACACCGACCACAAGGATATGATCGTCGACAAGGTCACGACGAATCCCGACAAGACGGCTACGAAGACCTTCGTCAATAGCGACAAGGCTCGCATGCACGGCCTCGAGCTGCTGGCCGCCTATGACTTCGGTAGCCTCGTGGACTACGCCTTCTCGCTGAAGGCCTATGCCAACGCTACGCTCCTCCTCCACTCGAAGATGAAGCTCGCCGCTGCCAGCGACTGGACGCCTATCAAGTATGTGCGCTCGCAGAACATCACCTTCGGCCTCGACTTCACTACGCGCGAAGGCCTGCAGTTCGGCCTCTCAGGTCGCTACATCGGCCAGCGCTGGGAGGACAACTGGTTCGGCTACTACCCCAATATCCGCACGGGGCTCGCTGCGCGCGTAGCTGCTGAGCAGCCCGACTGGGGCGGTCGTCTCCAGCACCCCTCGGCACTGATCTTCGGGGCTTCGCTGCACTACACCATCAAGCAGCGCCTCGGTCTGGGGGTCAATGTAGACAACCTCTACGACGAGCACTACACCGAGAAGGACGGCTACCACATGCCTGGCCGTACGGTACGCTTCAAGCTTAGCTACCAGTTCTAAGCCCTGCGCTAAGGACTTCTCCTAAAAGCACGTATCCCCCACGATCCGCTCGGGTCGTGGGGGATACTTGTATATAGGGAGGTAAGGCGCTTAGTGCTTCTTCTTCCCGCGACGACGCAGGAGACGGCGCACATAGTCGAAGGCAAGCATCAGCCCCGTCAGCGAGGTGATGAGCCCGATGAGCATGAACGCCCACATCACGACGGGCCATGCCCCTGGGGTATTCACCGAGGGAGCGAACTGCAGGCGGTGGAGCTTCATGAACATCCATGCGTCGATGCGCTCACTGTCCGCATACATACGCCACATACCCGTCTTGGGATCGACGTAGTAGGTATGGTGGTCCTTCGTGTCGATGGCGATGCGCCAGACGGGCAAGGGGAGCTTGCCAGCACGGTGGATGTAGTACGTGTCGTACTTGTCCATCAGCTCAGCCGTGTAGTGGTGCCCTTCGCCGAAGACCGTGCGGATCTCGGTGACGATCTCGGCGCTATCGAGGCTGAGGCGCTTGGGTGCTACGGAGCGACCATCATAGTAGTGTGTCTCCTGCCCATCAGCCTTCAGCACGGGGATATGCCCCAGCGAGGTGAAGGTCAGGGCGCGTAGCTCGGGCTCTACCTGACGCAGGGCCGTGAGGTCGGTGCAGTAGTCCGTCATGCCGAGCGGTCTTCCCTCAAGCTGCTCCACGGGGTAGTCCGTCGTCTCGGTGTGGGGGAAGTGCACGACGGAGAGGAGGCCCGTCAGCACCCACGCAATGATGAGCACACCGCCGATGGTGCCGAAGAAGTGGTGCCACTGGTAGCGCTTGCGGGGGAAGGGCGAGAAGAGCTTCGCCGCCTTCTTCTTCGCACGACTACGGTAGTGCACGATGCCGAGGTAGAAGCCCGTCAGCGCCATGAACGTACCGATAGCGCCGAGGACGATGATGACCCAGCGCCAGAGGTCGGCACGCGAGCGGATGTAGGTGAAGTAGATCCAGTGCGGGATAGCACCAGCCCAAGCCCAGAGGCGCTCGCTGCGGGTGGACTCCTGCAGCACGTCGCCCGTCACGCTCGAGACGTAGACCTCATGCCCTGCCCCACCGGTGAGAAGGAGGCGATAGAAGGGAAGGTCCTCCGTGAGGCGCGAGAAGGGCGTCCATTGGTCAAGCTCCGTGATGGTGTCGATGCGCTCGATGCGCTGCCCCCAGCGTGCAGCGATGGTCTCCAGATAGGCTCTGTCGAGCTGGAGCGAGCGCAGGCTGTCGCCATCGAAGGCCAGCTCACGCCGCTCCCCCTCTACGGGGCGGATGACGAGACGCGCACGGCTATCGGCATACGTCCCGCCAGAGATCTTCAGGCGCTCCAGCGGCACGGTGTCAATCTGGAGGGAGGTGAAGAGGGCGTGCAGGCTATCTGTCGTGGGCAAGCTCTCGGGGAGACGGGTGCTGTGCTTCAGCTCCTCGTCCATCGAGTACTTGGGATAGGCGTGGTAGATAAGGACAAGGCCTGAGACGAACCAGGCCACGAAGAGGACGCTCATCAGCGCACCGAGGAAGCGGTGCGTGCGCGTCATGAAGGAGCGAAAGGTCATAGTTAGGTCGAGGTCTGTGCGGTGGTAGAGGTAGATAGTAAGAGATCAGCCCCCCACCATACCATAGGCACAGCGGGGGGCTGATAAGAGCTTTATGAACTCGGTCGGGGGATTAGCCGTTGACCTTAGCCATGTGAGCTACGAGGTCGAGGACCTTGTTGGAGTAGCCGATTTCGTTGTCGTACCAGCTGACGAGCTTGACGAACTTGTCCGTCAGAGCGATACCAGCCTTAGCGTCGAAGATAGACGTACGCGTGTCGCCGAGGAAGTCGCTTGATACGACATCTTCGTCCGTGTAGCCGAGGATACCCTTGAGTTCGCCTTCAGAAGCCTTCTTGATAGCTTCGCAGATCTCTGCGTAGGTAGCAGGCTTAGCGAGGTTGACCGTGAGGTCAACGACAGAGACGTCGAGGGTAGGAACGCGGAAGCTCATACCGGTGAGCTTACCGTTGAGCTCGGGGATGACCTTACCTACAGCCTTAGCAGCACCCGTAGAAGAAGGGATGATGTTGCCAGCAGCAGCGCGGCCACCACGCCAGTCCTTGGCAGAAGGACCGTCGACAGTCTTCTGCGTAGCCGTCGTAGCGTGAACCGTGGTCATCAGACCGTCGGTGATACCGAAGTTGTCGTGGAGGACCTTAGCCAGAGGTGCGAGACAGTTCGTCGTGCAAGAAGCGTTAGATACGAACTGCGTGCCCTTGACGTACTTGTCGGTGTTGACACCGCAGACGAACATAGGCGTGTCGTCCTTAGAAGGAGCAGACATGACGACGTACTTTGCACCAGCGTCAATGTGACCCTGAGCCTTTTCCTTAGAGAGGAAGAGACCCGTTGATTCGACGACGTACTCAGCACCGATTTCGTTCCACTTGAGGTCAGCGGGGTTCTTTTCGGCGGTGACGCGGATCGTCTTACCGTTGACCACGAGGTGGCCATCCTTGACTTCGACCGTACCGTCGAAGCGGCCATGCATCGTGTCATACTTGAGCATATAAGCCATATACTCTGCATCGAGGAGGTCGTTGATACCTACGATCTCGATATCGCTACGCTTCTGGGCAGCACGGAAGACAAAACGGCCGATACGTCCGAAGCCGTTGATACCTACTTTAATCATCTTTATTATTCGTTTCGTTAAACTGATTTACTGAATCTCTCTGTTGCTGGATGATAGCCCCTTGGTGAGGGGAACATCCTGCGATACAAAAATTACAGAAATTTATCCACACCTATGGTTTATTTCCGAAAATATTTTGGTAAGTGCGCCCTTACCGCCCATTTTGCCCCGCAAACCACCCCACAAAGCCCCACCAACGACCTGCCGACGACCCGCTCCCCGATACTCCTTCGCTCCCCTTCTCCAGCCCTTTGCCTATGCGCCCTCTCGAAGGGTAAAAAGTAGCAGTACTGGTTGATATCTGTTACCAGTACTGGTCACGTCGGCGACCAGTACTGGTTCGCATCCCTCCTCCGTCTTGTCGTGGTAGCTTTCGCTATAGCTACATCTCTGATAGACACCGCTTGCACCACCACCCTACCACAGGGTGATAAATTGACCTATATTGGTCAGCGGGTTGACCTATATAGATCCGACGACGAAGCTATATAGGTCGCGATGACGACCTATATAGGTCAACCCGCCGACCAATATAGGTTCACACCACCCCTTTCCGTAAGACGGCATCCTTCCCTCCCATAGCGCCCCCGCCGTACTCCCCGCCGAAAGGGCTAACTTTGACAGCAAACTCCTCCATCATCCCCCCAAAGGAAATAGCTTATTCAGACGATAATGATAGCCTACAAAGAGATTCCTTGGCATGAGGGGAAGAGGGAGACACCAGCTCCTCACACCTCGTTCGTGATGAAGCAGCTCTATTGAAGAGCATGGTGCCAGCTTCAAAATAACAATATAATAAGTATGTTTCAGCTTCTGTCAAAGCACTCCTTTTACTTAGTGAGGACATATTCGGATCGGGTATTCCTTGGTTTTGAGTCTCCCGAAGGAGAACTCCATCTTTATCCCTACTCCCTTGATGGGGAGCTTGGGGAAGAACTTAAGTTCTCCAAGAAGGAGCCGATTAGGTGGATCTATCTGCGTAGTGGCCTTTGGCTTATCGAGTACGAGGAAGCTTCAAAGGAGGATAGCCATATATATTCGATTGAAGGAGAATGGCAACAGACCATCCCTAATCTAGATGCAGATCTATATATCCTTAAGGCGGAGGAGAACTGGGTCTATCTGATAAATGAACGCTTTGTTAAGTATAATCTCTCCACTCATGAGTATCGGGATCTAGGCCTGTTCCCTCTTGAAGAGCCCTTCTTTTATGAAGGCAGCCACCGTGGTCTTCACTTCTTCACGTGTGAACGGAAGAGTCAACTGGTAGCTATGCGAGATAAGGATGGCCAAGGCTTGGAGGAGGTCTATCGGCTGGACTTTGCCGAGAGCGATCGATGCTACTCAATATATACCAATAAAGTAGAGTCCGGGGAAGTTTACTTCATTAATTTCTATGGCTCAGACTTATGGGTAACAACCTACGAACGCCTGCACCGAGTAGATATAGAGACGGGCAAGTCCTTAGAAGTGAGAGAGGAGATGATACTACCCAAGATGTCTCATTGTGGGGATCTTGGCTACTCTATCCTTGCCAGCTTCTATAAGATATTCGACTTCAAAGCTGGGCAGATGCTCTACAGGGGGCACTTGGATAAGTTTACTTACGAAGGGAAGGAGTATAGTGCGGAGTACACGGGCCTCTTGCTACACGAAGGGATCTTCTACGTCTCGGTGCGGGTGTCGGGGATCTTCTTCCTCGCTGCCTTCGACATACAGACGGAGAAGTTTATCTGGCATGACCTCTGGGGCGGTTGGGATATTGATTCCGTACACATCGTCGGTGACCGAATGATCGCCCACTCCCACGATGAGGTACGCATCTACCAGCGGGCTAATTAACGTGTCGGACGAATACACTTATCTTGACTTAGGAGATAAAGGATGGAATGAAGCTTACCAGATTGTACAAAGCGACGAACAAATGTGGCGTATCAATAAAGCCTTTCTAGAACAGCAGAGAGAACTAGGCTGCGAATTTTATTTCTCTCATAACCCGACCCCAAGATAAGAACCGGGGTTACTGCCAGAGAGATTGAATATCTGACTCGTTCAGTAGAAGAAGGAGGCTTAGGTGGGCGTATAAATCCAACACCTATAGGGAAAGATTTATGGAAAGTAGAATTTTAAATATATGAAATCAGGTGCTAAAGATCTATTCTTCTCCTTTTTGGGAAGTAAATACCAAATGATGAGAGAAGGAGTGATAGAACTATATTTGAGTTACAACGTGTCAGAGAAAGACGAGGTGATTTGGATAGAGGAATTATTTCAGTCTCTATACTCTCGCCTTCAGTATAACCTCAATGATTTAAATGCTTTACATCAGATGATATGCTTTAATCGAGTGTCATTGTTTAGTAGAGGGTGTGCCCAAACTCTACGACTTGCTATGGGGAAATGCGAAGAGCATAACTCATCCCCAAGAGTTTGCTATATCTATAGGACGGATTATTAATTTCTTGAAAGACTTGCCCAAAGACCGAAAGTCTAAAGAATATATTAAGATGTTTGAAGATTTAATCCAAAATCTTCCTCCTCGCAGCCTTTAATATGCAGACGGAGGAGTTTGTTTGGCACGACCTCTGGGGCGGTTGGGATATTGATTCCGTGCACATCGTCGGAGACCGAATGATCGCCCACTCCCACGACGAGGTACGCATATACCAGCGAGTAGGCCGATTAACGCGCCTTGCCAAGAAACTCCGAGGGGCACTGCTTCACTTGATCTCCCCCCTTACCTTCGGTCGATAAAGCAACCACTACTGGTCAGCGTGCAAACCAGTAGTGGTTACTACTACAAACCAATAGTGGTTTGTACTACAAACGAGTAGTGGGTTGCGCCCATTTCACTATTGGTTTACACCCCAAGCGAGTAGTGGTATGCATCCCACCCTCCGCAAGCCCGCATTCTACGGCGCCTCTGCGCCCCCGCTGTACTCCCCGCTGAAAGGGCTAACTTTGACAGCGAATCCCCACATCCTCCCAAAGGAAATAGCTTATTCAGACGACAATGATAGCCTACAAAGAGATTGCCCAAATCAAGAATGTACGGGGCGTTAACCCCATCACGGGAGACTATTCCTATGAGGAGAATGGGCGTGGCTACCTCTATATTGATGGCGTCTTACTTGAAAAAGAGAGACCAGCAAGTCAGCTCGTCTCCGTAGGCGAATACACCTACGCTTGGTATAGCTATGGCTGCATAGAAGTCTATTCGGGGCATACTTTGCTGAAGGTATTTAAGCAGAAGGTTCGCCTACTTAATGGAGAAGCAGGCGCGTACATCGGGCATCATACTTGGGATCCGAAAACCTTAGAGACGGGTGAGAATATCCTTTCAGTCCCAGACGGGCAACCTCTCTTAGCACAAAACGTCCCTTACCGCTTGTATAAAATGGGAGAGGAGATCATCGGCTATAGGGACTTCGAGTCTAAACTCAGTCGCTTGAATTCCTCGGGAGAAGCGCTTTGGACCTTCGACCTACCCCTGCGTGATAGTAGTAGCAATGACCCCGACAACCTTGACCACCTTGAAAAGGTGCTGGGTATAGCACAAGGCCGACTCTGGATCTGTACCCGCTGGTTCCGACTCATAGCTCTGGATCTGGAGACGGGTAAGCCTATCCGTCAGTTCTCGGGGAGAGTCTGTATTGAAGATTATTCCTCCAACTATACTATCATCGACAGTCTGAGGTGGTGCTTCTTCCGTGAAGCTGAAAAGGATATCGTATTAGTCAGTAATTGGGGAATATGCATCATCAACGCTGCTACTGCCAGGATCATCAAGAGATATGGGTTATCAGAAGTAGACCCCTATGGTAGAAAGGCTTTTGATACCCTCAATGCTCCACAACTATACGGAGAGCACCTTACATTCATAGCAGAGCGACACTACGCACTCGATGGATATCGCTGCGCTGGGATCTTTGATTTGAAGGCTCGCAAGTTCTATTGGATAGGGGATATAATCTCGGAGGAAGAGCCTATAGGTAATCACCTGCTTGCGGAGTTCCCATTGCAGATGGCAGGAGATAAGCTCTACATCAAGGATGCTGAGAGCACTCTGCATATCTACCAAAAGCAATGGCGCTTACATGCGCAGTTACGTCCACAGAGCGAGGTGATCTCCACCGCTGCACAGTACATCACCCCAGCCGTATCTGCTACCCCACCGCCTACAGAGGGAGATAGGCCTACACCTCTATTCATCATAAGCCTGTGCAAAAAAATACCCAGACTGCTACCGTACCTCATCGTCTTGCTTCTGGGGATGCTTATCTGGCACTTCAGACTGGATATATTCTCTCCATCTCACGAACACTCCACCTTAGCAAGTAGCTTGATTATAACTCAAGACACAAAGTCTCAGGTAGTGCTTCTCAAAGAAGCCCCCTACTTCATGCGTAATAGGCAGAGGCAGATCGAAGAGATCTTTTTGGAGCAACATCTCAGTCGACACGCTGCGTCGCTACCCTCACTATAAGGTCTATTACTTCCTGCAGACGGAGCGCCTCGAGGATAAAGTAGGTGAGATCGAGTGATAATGCGGGAGGATAGTACATGCATTTATCACATGCAGCTCCAGAGCTCTGGCGTGGGATTCGATCGCATAGATCACATCTTCTCTTCCGTGAGCCACTACTACTCTCTCCAGGAGCTCTATGCGAGCAAGTGTGAAGAACTCGGAATAAAAAGTGGACGCTAAGCCCCTGCACATCTACCAGCGGGAGTAGCACCTACGACCGAGAGCATACAGCGCCACGGGCTCGGTAGCATCAGCCA
>BNJS01003043.1_pt1 | contig 32278 bp, 46 predicted proteins | sample 8540461 | NCBI WGS metagenome assembly BNJS01 (sample SAMD00202454, study PRJDB9452) | human saliva metagenome | isolation source: human saliva | place: Japan
TTAAGAAGACCTTCCTCAACTTTAGAAAGTTCTCCATCTTTATATGCTCTTTCTTTTGGTACCTATTTTAATTCATTTAAATCTTCTTGCATTTCTTAACTTCATCAACAACACTAAAACAAGTCTTCTAGGTATTCCATGGGTTTTGGTTCGACACCATATTTTTTTTTATTCTAGTATTCTTTAATTTCTTTTCAAATTACTTTTAAATCAGTTAAAGCTTGACTCAAAATCTTGCAGGTATTTCTTCATTCAATTTAAATAATATTTCACTTTATATTCCTCCCTCTTTCTTTTATCTTTTTTAATAAAAATAATTGCTATTTTGCTATTAACAAATCTCTTAAAAAAACTATGAAATGAGTGAGTTGCAAATGTAAGGAGTTTTAAAAATAATTTTTTGCTAGGCTGCTGCGGCGTCCATTATTGAAGGGCTGCGGGCTCCTGAAGCTTACTAGTAACGAACGAGTAGCTGTGTATTATCTAAAAAATCTCGCCAGTAACGAACTATTTTTAAGTTTTTAGATATTTTATTTTTTTATTTAAAGAGGTAGCCTAATGGTTTCTTTTTTCCTACAAATACTTTTGCATCTTTCTAGCTGATTTCTAACTCTTAAAAATATGTCCATTCTTTCAGTTGTTGAAATAGCTCCTCTTGAATCTAAAACATTAAAAAGCATGAGAACATTTTAAAACATAGTCATGAGCAGGTAAAACAAGGCCTTGAGTCTAAAGATTTTTACTTCTTCTTCATAGTCATCAAACCATTTAAAATGTTTGTCTAACTAGCAAGTTCAAAAAGAGTATTTTGAGTTTTCAAATTCAAAATTGATATCTCATATCTCCATACTTTTACACCCTTTAGTCCATTCTAAATCATATACATTTTCTTTGTTTTGAATATATAGTGCAAGTCTTTCTAAACCATAAGTGATTTCAACATGGGATTACATCTAATTTCTAATCCTCAACTTGTTGGAAAGTAAAGTCAAATTGAGTTGTTCCATTCCATCAGCCCACTTCCCAACAAGTCCCCCAAGCTCCAAGAGTAGGAGATTCCAGTCATCTTCAACAAATCTTATATCATGTTTTTCAGGTTCTATTCTAGAACTCTTAGCTTTCAAGATATAATTCTTGAATATTAGTTGGGGATGGTTTTCATTATTACTTGAAATTGATGATGTTGATAAACTCTATTAGGGTTATCTCCATATCTTCCATCTTTTGGTCTTCTTGATGAGCTCTACATAGCCACGTTCCAAGGTTCAGGTCCCAAGACATTAAAAATGTATTTAGGTTAAATGTCTCACTATCCTTTTCTATATCTAAGGATTTTACCAATTATGCAACCCTAGAACTCCAAATTGTTTGCAAAGAAAAATTATTTCTTGAATGTCATTTTATTTCACCCTCTTTTCTATTGAAAATACATGTTCTACTATTATCAGATTACACCTATATTTGTCCACATCTGCAAAGTTAAATATGAAGACCAAATACCTCTAAAATCTAACATATCTATTACATAGGCTCTAAATATTCTATCTATCATATTTCTACTGCTCCTGAAAATATCATAGTATATAGCTATTCTTTCTAAAAACTTATCTTTTTAAAAATTTCTTTACAGAAATAGAATAAAATTAATCCTATTGCAACTATTGCTAAAAATACTTACTATGTCTATCTTACCTTGAAATAGTCCAAAAGCAACTCCTCTATTTTGTACATAAGTCAGATTGAAAAAAATTATCTATCACTGGTACTGTATCTCCAACAGATAAAGTACTATCATACTATAAATTTTGAATACTGGTCTATTATAAGTAATATTAAGAACAAGAATATATAAATCATACTGTCTCCTATTTCAATACTGCTGTACATCTTGGACAAAGTGCTAGGGATGTTTCTAGGTCAGTTCCTAACTATCATACTTCCATATCTTTCCACTTTTCACCATCTGCACTGAGTAATTTTTATTTTTAATTTTTCTATTTCTTCTGCATCTGTATAGTTTTCATCAACAAGATCTACTATCTATATCAGAAACAATAAATACTAGTTTCTAATAATTCAAGTTTTCTTTTATGAAAGTCTTTTTAAAAGTATTGTCTTCTGTGTATAAGCTAACTTTTGCATCTAAAGAGTTTCCTATATTTTATTTTCACCTGTGTCTAGCTTTTTCTAATTTTTATTTACTTCTTTTCTTAATTTTATAATTTGTTGCCATTTTCAGTCAAGCTCTGGTTTTAAATATTCATCATTACTTTACATACCAATCTGCTAAGAAAATTGATTCAGCTTCTCTTGTTTCAGCTGGTATACTTTTCCCAGATTTCTTCTGCTGTAAATGAAAGTATTGGTGCAACCATTTTTATTAAAAGTCAATTTAAAACTTCATACATAACTGTTTGTGCTGCTCTTCTCGCAACAGAATCTTTCTTTTCAGTGTAAAGTCTATCTTTTATTATATCTAAGTGAAAGCTGACATATCTATTGCTGCAAAATAATGTATACCTTGGAACAGGTTATAAATTCATATTTATCATAACTTTCAGTTACACTTCTTTTTAATACTTCTAATTTATTTAAAGCCCATTTATCTATTTCTAACATATCTTTATATGCTACTTTATCAGTTTTGGGTTAAAATCATAGCTATTTCCAAGTATATATCTTGCAGTATTTCTTATTCTTCTAGTGCTTCTGACATTTGTTTAACTATATTATCGAGATATTCTTACATCATCTCTATAATCAACTGAACCACACCAAAGTCTTAATATATCTGCTCCATAAACTTTTTATTACATCCTCAGGAGAAACTGTATTTCCTAAAGACTTTAGACATTTTTCTTCCCTTCACCATCATTAACGAAGCCATGAGTTAATACACTCTTATAAGGTGAATCTCCCAGTTGATGCAACTGATGTTAAAAAGTGAAGTATGGAACCATCCTCTATGTTGGTCAGAACCTTCAAGATATAAGTCACATGGTCTATGTAAACCCTTCCCAAACTTCTAATACTCCTCTATGGCTACTTCCTGAGTCAAACCAAACGTCCATTATATTTGTTTCTTTTCTTAGTTTTAAACCTTTTTAGATTATATTTTACTAATAGTTCTTCTCAATTAATTCTTCTGGACTTTTTCAACCCAGATATTAGAACCATGTTCTCTTACTAATCCACAGATTCTGTCTAATATTTCTTTATGGAATATTTCTTCATTTGTTTCATCATTATAGAATATTGGTATAGGAACTCCCCAAACTCTTTGTCTTGATATACACCAGTCAGGTCTTGTTTCCATCATAGAACCTATTCTATTTTTACCCCAAGAAGGTATAAAGTTTTATTTTATCAATAACTTTTTAAAGTCTTTTTCTCTTAAATCTCCACCTTCCATTCTTATAAACCATTGTTCAGTAGCTCTGAATATAACAGGTGTCTTAGATCTCCAGTCATGTGGATAAGAGTGATTTATTTCTTGCATTTTTAATATATGTCCTGTTTTAGTTAAATATTCTATTATAGCTTTATTAGCTTCTGAATAAACAAGTCCTTTAAATAAATCTCCTGCTTCCTCTGTTAAGCAACCTCTATGGTCTATTGGAGATATAACAGGTAACTTTATAGTTAAGTCCCAACAACATAGTCATCTTGTCCATGTCCTGGTGCAGTATGAACTGCTCCTGTACCTGCATCAGCAGTAACATGGTCACCTAATATTACAAGTCCTGTTCTTTCTAAGAAAGGATGTTTATATGTTGTATATTCTAAATCTTTCCTTTAAATTCTTTTATAAGCTCAGAAATTTTCTATTCCTATATCTTTTAAATGCACTTTCTGCTAAATCTTTTTGCAAGTATTAAATTACCTTTTTCTGTCTTATATAGTCCCATAATCAAAAGTTTTCATTCAAGCATATAGCCACATTTGCTGGTAAGTGTCCATGGAGTAGTTGTCCATATCAATACATAAGCATCTTCATTAAATCCTATTTTTATCTAATAAATCCTTTATTAGCTTGCATTCTTACATAAATAGATGGAGATGCATGGTCATAATATTCTATTTCTGCTTCAGCAAGTGCTGTTTCTGTTGCAGGTGACCAATAAACAGGTTTTTAAACCTTTAAATGTATATCCATTTTCATAGATTTCTCCAAATAACTCTAATTGTTTTAGCTTCAAATCTAGGGTCAAGAGTTAAATAAGGATTATCCCAATCTCCTAAAACTCCTAATCTTATAAATTGTTCTTTTTGTATTCCTACCCATTTTCTAGCATATTTTTCACAAAGTTTTCTTATTTCTAAAGCAGACATTTCTCTTGCTTTTGCAACTCCAACTTCTTTAACTACTTGTAATTCTATTGGTAATCCATGAGTATCCCAACCAGGGAACATAAGGGTGATTTAAATCCTCTAAATGTTTTATACTTTACAATTATATCTTTTAATATCTTATTTAAAGCATGTCCTATATAGTATTTCCATTTGCATAAGGTGGTCCATCATGTAATATGAAAAGTTTTCCCCATTTTTATTTTTCTAAGACCTTTTTCATAAATCTTTTTCCTCAGTCCACTTCTTTTATGTACTTTGGCTCTTTATTAGGTAAATTTGCTTTCATTTGAAAAGTCTGTCTTTTGAGTAAATGTAGCGTACTTGTGTACTCTTTTCTCATTCATTGATTTTGTTTTCCTCCCTGTATTCATTAAAAATTATTCTTATCTTTGTTCCAACATCTAATTCAGAAGATATAGTCATAAAGACCCATTATGCTCTTTTACTATCTTATATATAGTTATAAGTCCTGTTCCCCATTATACTATCTCCCTTTTGCATCTGAATATGGTCTCATAACTGCCTTAACTTCTTCCTGTGTCATTCCAACACCATTATCAATTATCTCTAAAATAATTCTATGATTTTTATCCCCTACAACAACTATATTAATCTTTTTATCTAATTTATTTCTAGTAAGAATAGCATTTATTGAGTTTCTTAAAAATTTGTATGAACATTTGATATATTCTTTCTTATCTCCATACATATTTCCAGAAAAATCTATAAATAGTGAAGTATTAATTCCATATTTTCTTTAATATTTTTCACTATTTTTACTATTTTTCTATTAATTTTTTTCAAAATTAAATACTTCAAAAATTATTTTTACTACTATCTAAAGAATCATGATAACAATATTTTTCTTTTTTCATCTCTCAAAGTATCGTTTTTATTTTATCTATATCTTTATTATTATATCCATTATTTGCTAAATTTTTCAATAAAAGTTTCAATATAGTTAATTAATTTTTTATTATTCTTAATGAACTTATTAGAAACTTTAGACATCGTTAAATATCTTTCTTTCATCAGCTTTACTTTCTTCTGTCATAGCATTTCTTAATTCTTATTAGTAAGTTCATCAACAATAAGTTATTTTACTTCAACTTCTTCTTCTGAAATTAAATTATCTTTTCCAAAATAATCAACCAATATACAGCCCTATTTTTATATCTTTCATCAGCAACAGGTAATACCATAAAGTTTTTTAAGCCAAGTGTCTTAAATAATTTATTTCCATAAAGTATATTTAAAACCTTTATCATTATGATAGATTATTTTTCCTGATTCCATACTTTCCCAAAATATTCCACCTGGTTCATATTTTACATTTAAAGAGGTATCATCTCACCCTATATTATTAATCTGAAATGTAAAACCATTTATCCCCTTCAGTATATTTTTCTGTATTTGCTAATATAGAGGATTTATAGCATAATTTTTTACTGAAAGTTCATCTCTTTTCTTCATCTGTATTCTAAATATATAGCTCTACTATATCCTAAACCAATCTTCTGATGTCAAAGCTCTTAAAAACTTCATTTACTCCTTCTGATAACTTCCAACTAAATCTATCTCCCATTAATAACCTTTTCAACTGCTACTAATCTATTTAAGTTTGTATTTAATTTGTTATTATTTTGTTTCAAAAAGTTTTTTCATTTTCTTCTATTCTTTCTGCCATAAACTTTAAAGAATTTGAAATTGAACGAATTTCAAAGATATTTTCTTCTTTAAAAATCTATTCACCTTTATCTTTTTTCATCATTTACGCCTATCTTTTTCAGTCTTATCTGCAAGTGCATTTTAAAGGGCTAAAAGTTTAGCAAAAATTCTTGCACATAGAGCTGTACTTATAACAACTAGCTAGTATACCCACAACTAATATTATAGTTGCTAACATATACTTTTATTGCAACAAAAGTCATTTTTTTAGATATAGCAACTCCTATATCTCCAACATAATCATCACTATTATCATTTTTTTAAGGCAAGCATTCCCAAATAATAGTAATCATCACCTATTTTTCTTTTCTGAGAAAATAATATTTATTATCAGATAATTCTCTTCCAACTTTATTAAATTTAAAATTTTCAAAGAAAATCATCAATCTTATCTAAACTTATTCTCCATATAAATAACCATCTTTTAGAAAGAATAAATACTTTATCTTCTCTAGTCAAATAGGCATATTCTTTTTATTTCTGATCAAACTGTAATTAGTTAAAGGAAAATGTCAATACAATATAATTTCTTTCAGTTGATTTATATAAATCTATATGGTTGAACTATTCTGACATAAAGTGCATCTTTTGTACTTACATATTCAGCTTTTCCCATATTCTAAAAAGTCTTTTGAAGGAATAATATTATTATTTTTGTATAAATCATATTTTATATCCCTATCTCCACTTTCTCCTAAAATTATTCTATTTGGTAGAAACTATTTGAATAAATGATTTTTCCATATAAAGCTATAGATTCTGTACTAAGTTGATTTCTTACTGCTGATGCAATCTATTTTTGAAAGTAATTTATCATTGCTATCAACTAAAACTAAATTTACTGCATCATTTGAAGCATCATATAAATGTTCACGACTTTTATCAATATAATACAAATAAGCTTTGTTCACTAAGTAAGGTTCTCTCACGAGATTTATCCAAAAGTCTCATATTCAATTCATTAAAAATCATAATTCCAAAAAGGGTTGCCATAATTGAGGCAACAATTACTATCACAATCCCATTATATGAAATTATTCTTAAAAAGTAGAGAATCCTTTCTTTATAAACATTAGCTTAATACTGCTCCCTCATTAATTTTGTCCTTTTTCTTGTTAAGCCTACTCTTCCTCTATCTTTATCAACATCTTTTTATTTTTAACTTTTATTATTTGTCCAACTGATAAAACCTTACTTGGATCATCTATATATTTATCTGATATTTCTGAAATGTGTAAAGTGCATCATTCTTTAAGCCTATATCTATAAATGCTCCAAACTTTAACAACATTTCTAACTGTTCCCTTCAAGTTCCATTCCTACTTCTAAATTATCAATATTTAAAATATCTGATTTTTAAAAGTGGTTTTTCAAAATCATCTCTTGGGTCTCTTCTATCTTTTTAAAAGTGCTTCATAGACATCTTTTACTGTTTCTAAACCAAATTCATTTTTCTTTCAGCAAACTTTCTTGTAATCAAAAGATTTTCAATCTTTCTCTTGCTACATCTAATTCATTATTGTATTTTTTCTAAATCAAAACCTATTTTTTTCCCTAAAATAGCTTCTGCTATTCCATAAGACTCAGGGTGGATAACTGTATTATCTAAAATATTTTCCCCTTCTGGTATAACTAAGAAACCTGCCATTTGTTCATAGGCTTTTGGTCCAACACCTTTAACTTTTAAAATTTCTTTTCTATTCTTAAAGTTTCCATTTTTCTTTTCTGTAGTCAACTATATTTTTTTAGCAACAGTCTTTTTTTATTCCAGAAATATGAGAAAGTAAAGCCCAAGAGCAGTGTTAATATTAGCTCCAACATTATTTACTACATGGCTTATTACATTGTCCAAAGATTCATCTAATTTAGATTGATTTACATCATGTTGATACATTCCAACTCCAATAGATTTAGGGTCTATCTTTTACAAGTTCTGCTAAAGTGGGTCTTGTATTCTTCTTCCTATTGAAATAGCTCCTCTAACTGTTACATCTAAATCTAGAAATTCTTCTGCTGCAATCTTTTGAGGCTGAATAAACTGAAAGCTCCTAGCTTCATTAACTATCAAGTATTTTTACATTTAATTTTTCTTCTTTTTATTATATTAGCAACAAAAGTTTCTGTTTCTCTTGAAGCAGTTCCATTTCCTATACTTACAATATCTATTTCATATTTTCTTTAACTAATTTTAAAAATTTATCTCTAGCATCTTGAATTTGTTTTTGGATTGTGCATAGCTTCAACTAAGAAAAAAATACTGTATTTTTCTCTATAAAAAACCATATTTATCTATAACTGCAACCTTACAACCTGTTCTGTATCCTGGGTCAAGTGCCAAGACATTTTTTTCTTTTTAAAGGTGCTTGTAAAAAGTAAATTCTTTAAATTATCTTTAAATACTGCTATTGACTCAATTTCTGCTCTTTCTGTTAAATGCATTTCTAACTTCTCTTTCAATAGAAGGAACTATAAGTCTATCTAAAGAATCCTTTATAATTTCTTTGTAAGTTGCAAACTAAATCATTTTTAGGAAATTCTTTAAGAATCATAGTTTTCAATTCTTTTCTCTATCAGAATCTTCAAGTCTTAAATGAACTGTTAATATGTCTTCTTTTTCTCCTCTGTTTAATGCAAGTATTCTATGTGAAGGCATTTTTTTCAACTTTTTCAGCATATTCATAATAGTCATTATAAACTTTCTTTTCATCTAATTCTGCTGCTTTTTTTACTAGCTTTTTGATTCTATAATAGAATATTTTAAATATATTTCTCTTATTCTTTCTCTATATTCAGCTTTTTTTCAGAAATATTTTTGTGCAATTATAAGCATAGCGCCCTTCTATAGCATCTTCAACTGTTGGAACTTCTTCTGTTATAAAATCTTTTGCTAAATTTTTGAATTTCTTCTAAGTTATTAGCTGTATAAAAATTTTTTTCTGCTAGTGGTTCTAAACCTCTTTCCTTAGCAATGTCAGCCTTTTGTTTTTCTTTTTTTCTTTCTGTATGGAAAATAAATATCCTCAACTTCTTGTAAAATTTTTTGCTTCTATTATGCTGTTTCTTAATTCTTCTGTTAATTTTTCCTTGTTCTTCAATCAGTCTTATTACTTCTTCTTTTCTTTCTTCTAAATTTCTTAAAGTATTCAACCTTTTGTAAGAATATCTCCTATTTGTACTTCATCTAAATTTCCTGTTATTTCTTTTTCTATATCTTGCAACAAAAGGTATAGTAGCTCCATCATCTAAAAAGTTTTATTGTGTTTTCAACTTTATCAACTGGTATTTTTTTAATTCTTCAGCTACAATTTTATAAATCTTTTTCCATCACATTCCCTTATATTTTTTCCTTATAGTTATTGAATTCTATTATATATTGTATCATATTTTTTTAAGTTATTTACAGAGTGGTAAAGATTGAGAAATAAAAAGTCAGGCATTTATGGCAGTCCTGACTTTTTAGTCTGCTTTTATTAAAAAGCTCATCTGTTGTATCACTTTTTTCAAGATAGTATTATACATATTTATTTTTTATGAGCAATATGTCTATAATCTATAAAAGTCGATTTCCTCTGAAAGGAGGTGAAAACTATTGTTTAGAACGTTCTATCTTTTTGCTAGCTTATTTGTATTTGATTATATTATCCATAATAATAGTACTCATTTGTGAAACATCACTATACAAGTTTATTAGCTAGATTCTTGTAAAAATCAATGCTAAGAGTTAGTAAAGTATGGCAGCTTGAAAACTCCTTTTTCTTTCCTTTAAAATCTATCAGTATTATATTTAGTTGTTTAGCTATCTCAGAAACAGTATGATATTCTTCATCATACCAATCATAATGAGCAAAAATTATTAGTTATTTCTTCATAATGAATATAATAATATCTTGTAGAATCTGGCATTCTAAGTGATAATGTTGCAACTTTTTTTCTCCTTTTTCTAAGTTAATAATATAACTATCCTCCTTCTCTATCACTTCTAGTTTTTATATTATTTTTCTTTTATATTTTTATTTTTACTTTGAAATATTTTTAAAAAGCTCTTTTTATTTCTAAATATTTTTTTCTTTTTCATCTATTACTATTTTTTTCTTTTTTCATCATCTTTAAATTCTATTGCTATAAAATCTATCAAAATAGCCTCTTTCAAAGATGTATAAAGCCTATTTCTTTTTTACTTCTATGTAAAATATTTTTGAAAAAATAATCTATTCTAATTCTGCTCTTAAAGTCATTCTAATTCATTTAAAAAAAATTATAATATACTTCATCTGATAAGTAATATTCAAACCTTTTTACATTTTTTAAACTTTTAAAAACTTTTTCTGTGATAAACATTATAATCATATTTATCATAATCATCCATCTCCTACTACCTTTATAGAAATGTTCTACAATATAGGTATAATATTGAATCTTTATATTCCATTCTTTCTACTAAGATACTTCTATAAATCAACCATAATTCTATCATCATTTCTTTTTCATCAAAAATAATTTCTACTCTTACTCCTTCTTTTAGATATAACTCAAATTTTCTAGTTCTTTCATTTTCTCTTGAAATAAAGTCATATTTAAAATAATTGTAGTAAGTCTTTTGTTTCTTCTAAATATATTCCATATCTTCATCATCAATTTCAATAGTATAATAGATAGCACAATCCTCATCTATTAATTTTTATTTTTATTATCTTCTGTATATTCATATTTGAAATCATATTTTTCTAAGATTTCTTTTTCTTCTTCTGTTATATGAGAAAAATAAGTTCTAATCTTTTCATAGGAGCATCAAAAGTCATCTTCATTTTCATTCTCATTTTCATCTTCTAAATAAACATCATATCTTACTTCCATATTTTACCTCAACTTCAATTTTTAAGAGTTTATAAAATAATCTAATGATTTTTCTAAATTTTTTTAATATATCTGAAACAGTGCTATTTTTCTTCATCAAGCCACCAATAAAGCTTCATCATCATTTCACCATAATATATTGAAACAAGCATAATAATAAGGTGCAAAATGAGGTGTTGTTATTTCTAATCTATTTGCAATCTCCTTATCATTTCAAAATCTAAAATATAATAATTTTTCTTCATCATTCATTATATCTGATATTATATCTATTTTTTTATATTATTTTCTTTAAGTTTTTTTTCTTTTTGTATTTTCAATCATTTTTATAACTTCTTTTTTTATTCTCAAAAACTTTTTCTTGCTCTTTTAACTCCATATTTTCACCTCATCTTTAAAAATAGTTTTGATTTCTTCACTAAAGTTCTTAACTCTTTTCTTCATCTTTATCTAAAAAAATGTTATGAAAATAGTAATAATCTGTTAAAGAAGTTATCAAAAATTTTTGAGATTTGAAAAAAATAAATTCTATAATTTTTTTGGAAACCAAAAACATCTCTAAAACTCATTTTAAAAAAATCATTTCTAAAAATATCTTTATCTTTACTAAAAAAATTTCTTTTTTTATCTAAAAGCCTTTTCTTCTAAGTTTTTTTGATAGAATTTTTTTTGTAGTGAAGTTTTCTCTGAATTACTAAAAAAATCAAAACACCATTTTTCAAAAGAACCTAAATTTATAAACTATATTCTTGTCCATTTTATATAATCTAAGTAAAAAAATTTTTAAAGTATCTATTTTTCATTCTACTATATAAGGAATTTTTCTCTTTTATTCATTTCAATAAAGGCTTTATAATAATATTGATTAGCTTCTTCTTCATTTCAAAATATTTTTCTAATACATCTAAAACATAAGTTTTTCATTATTACTCCATTCTATTTTTTTCAAAAAAACATCTTTACTCTTTCTATCTTTATATTTTTCTTAAAAGTAAATATAATTGGAAAAATTTACATCTTTATATTCTTTAGTTTTTAGCTATCTCTAATAATTCATTTAAAATATCTTTTATTATAAATAGTTGATAAAGCCTTAGATAATGCTATTCTATATTCATCTGTTTTTAGCTTTATAAAAATTCTTTTATCAGTTTTTTCAGAAGCTTCTTTATAATTTTTTTACTGCTAGAAAAATAAGCTAAATGTGTTTTTTTATATTTTCATCTTCTATTTTTTTGAAAGATATTTTCAATATAATTGGAACTATCTTTTTATCTTTTTTTCTGTTATTAACACTAATTCATATATAGTGAAAAAAAGTTTATAACCTATCTTTTCTAAATCTTTTTAAAAAAATTTTTTTCTTCTTTAAATTTAATATTATTATAAGGGATCTTTTTGCATAGACTAACTTTTCCAGTTTTCTCAACTAATATGAAATTTTTTTCATTTTGAATTTTTTTGAGATATCATCTATCTTTTTTTAAAAAATTTTTTTATTTCTAAGTAAAACTCATCAGCATCAATATAACTTACTCCCTTTGTTGAAATAAATTTGATATTTTTCATTTTCATATTTTTCTTTGTTGATATGTAATATCCCAAATAGTATCCCAAGAAATTTCTATTTTATCTCCTATCCTTCTAAAAAAATAATATCTGGTATACACAAAGAATGGTCCTGATAAAAAGCAATCTATGTGCTCTTTTGCCAATCATAAAAAGGCTCAGATATACTAATTATTTTGTCTATTTCTTCATCACTTTCATCATCTCATCTTCATAATCATCTTTTAACCAATAAAAAAATATTTTTCCTTAATATTGTCTATAGTTTCAAAAATTGTTTTTTCCTTCTACATCTTCATAAGGTAAAACTTCTTCTTTCATAATATCTTCTAAATAATCATCAAAAAAATTATAAATATGAAAGATATATCCTACATCTATTCTTAATTTATTATCTTCATAAAATTGACTTATATTAACTCCATCTACCCAAATTTCTAATATATAATTTAAATATGAGACTTTTTGGATAGTAAATAGGTTTTAATTCAAAATTTCTTCATTAATTCCCTTATTTCTTTTTTTATCATTATCTTTTTCATAAAGCCTTTTCCTTCAACGAAAAAAATATTTCTCTTTTTTTATAGTCCCATCTTCATTGTAAACATAAGTCCAACCATCTGGTTTCTCCATTTTTTATGAAGACCCTCTACTTCAAGTTTTCCACTTTTTATAGTAATCTCTCAATCTCTATAATAAGGATATTTCTTTTTTTACAATTTTTATAAATTGCCTGATGAAACTTATCTTTTTGCATTACCTATTTCATCATTAGCTTTATGAGTTTTTTTCCATATCATTGACATCATAGAAATAATAATTAGTAAGCATACCTGCATAACTGTGAAAAATATTTACTATTGTGACAATCTATTGCATCTAAGTCTTGTTCATTACATTCTTTTTCTTCTAAAACTAAATACACTCCTTTAAAAATCTTTTTCAAATTATTTATTACTTCATCTTCCTTAACTTGTTGATATTTTTCAAGAACTTTTTATCAATTCTTCAGAGGATTTTTTTAGTTCAATAAATTCTTCTTTTTTACATAATAATTTTGTTTTCTACTTTTTATTATACTTTCTACCATAATTTAAACTCCTAACTTATAATTTTTTTACTGCTAATAATTGAATTTCATCAAAAGTATATTTCAGAATTTTTATGAAAAATTCCCATATTTATCAATTTCTTTCATCTTTATTTTCTTATCTTCTAATTCAGTAATAATTCCCATCTTTGTTTCAAAAAGAAAATCTTCATTATCTATAAAAATAAGAAATTTATTTTTCATAACATTTTTTTCAAAAATTTCTAATATTTCTAAACCTTTTTCAAGATTATTATAAAAATTTTCTCTTTTTAATATTTAATTTAACTTCTAAATCTAGAGATATTTTTCTATTATATTTTTTTAGGAATAATATTTATTTTCACTAGTATCATAAAATTCTTTCTTTTCTGAAAAAAATTAAGTAGTCTTCATTATAAGATAAATCATAAGCCATATATTCATCATCATTTTTTTGTAGTGATAATCTTAAATTTTTTTATATTCTTCTCTTTCAATAAAATTAGATATTTTTTTATTCTTTTTTTAAATAATCTTTTTGCTATAACTTCTTCTGATGTGATATTTTCATTATCATTTAATATTTTGAAAAGTTTAAAATAATCCTCTCCTTTTTCAGTTAAATAAGCCTCTTCAATACTTCCATCTGCTAAATCAATAGAAATTTTTTTTACTTTATTTTCTATTAATTCTTGAAATAAATCTTTATTTTCTCCTAATATTAAAAACTTTCCTTTGATCTTTTTCAAGATTTCTCATATAGTCTGATTTTCAATATAATTCTTTTTATTGAATCAATCAAAAATACTTTTTATTCCATCTTCTTTAAAATTTATATCATAAGAAAAGTAAAATATAAATATTTTTGAACTTTATCTTTAAAATTTTTCCAACTGTAAAACAAGAATCTTCAAAATGATATATTCCTATTATTTGTCCCTAATTTTATATTTTTTTAGAATTTCTTTCATTTTATTCACCTATCTATTTTCTATTTTATATCATTGTATTATTTGAAATATAATAAGTCAAATTATTACAAAATAAAAATGGAGTGATTAAACTCCATTTCTAAATCTACTTCTACCAAATTTTTCTTACTGCAATATACATTACTATTCTTAGCAAAAAAATTTACTTTTTCCTCTTTTAGTATCTCTAAAAAAATATCTTATCTGCCTTTTCTCTACTTATATCTAAATTACACATAGATGAATACAGCCAATCATGAATTACACTTGCTCCACTATGTTTTTTCCATAAGGAAGAACTACTGTTCTAAATAATTTAGGTATACTTGCATAATCTGTAACAAAACCTTTTGGGAACTTTGATAAGGTATTCCTTTGTTTTGTAAACATAATCAGAAAATAATTCAAATTTACCATTCATTAAAGTCTTTAACTAATAATTTTTGTCAAGTTCCATATATCTACCTCCATTTCAATTTCTTATAATTTAAAATAACTCTTTTTCTTAATTATTTCATTTTCTAAATGGATAGATATACTTCTATGTAAAATAAAAAGACTATTTAAAAATTTTAGTCTTGATAACTAAACTTTCAATAGTCTTTTACATTTGAACTTAATTTTTACTTCTGTTTTGTCTGTTTTAGTTTCAGCCTTTCTTTTCTGCTTCTACTTTCTTTACAGCTTTTTGTTTTAGGTTTTTGTGTTATTTTGTGTATTTTTGAACTTCACAATCGCAATCAACCTTTTTTCTTTATCATAATGACAGTTCTCACTTTTCTTTTTCTGTTGTGCAATCACATTTTGCATTATTTTTAATATCACAGCAATCGTTTGCTATTGCCTTACCCCTAAAACTAAAGCCATCATTAATACTAATTTTTTATTCTATTCCCTCCTAAAATTTAAAAAGAGTTGGAATTTATAAACTCTCATTCTGTAATTATTCCAACTCTTAATTATGGTTATTTATTAATTTTTGTTTTCTACTTTATCTTTTACAGCATCAACTTTTTCTTCTACTTTAGCTTCTACTTTTTTTAGCTGCTTTTTTTACTTTTTACCAGCTTTCTTAACATCTTTTTTTACTGTATTAGTAGATTTTTTGTGTATCTTCTTTAACTGCTTCAGCTTTTTCTTCTATTTTATCTTTTGCCTTATCAGCTTTCGCTTCAACTTTTTCAGCATCACTTTTAACATCTGCCTTTGCATCTGAGCTTTTTCTTCTACCTTTTTAGTATCTGCTTTACATCTTTTTTTAGCATTTGACATTTTTTTCTTCTACTTTATCTTTTTGCTTCTTCTAATTTTTTTCTCCTGCTTTTTAGCTTCTTTTTTTACATCTTCTTTAACTTCTTTTGCCTTTTTCTTCCACTTTTTAGCTTCTTTTTCATTGTAGCCATTGACCAGTTTTTTGTATCTTCTGCCTTAGTTGTTGTAGCAGCTTCTTCTGCCATTGCACTTACTCCTAAAACTAAAAGCCAACATTATTAACATCTTTTTCATAAAAATTTCCTCCTATATCTATAAAAATTCAAAGGAGTTACGAAAAATTAGCAACCCCCCTTGTTAACTTATTTTTTTATTTTTATTTATAAGACTATCAGCACCTTCTGATATTTTATCTTTTAATTCCCCTGCTTTTTCTGCTGCCTTGTCTTTTAATTCAGATGCTTTATCTTCTGCACCTTCTTTTAATTCTTTTGCCTTATCAACAACTTTATCTTTTAGTTCTCCAGCTCTTTTCAACAGTTTTATCTTTTGAATTCTGTTGCTTTTATCTACTGTCTTATCCTTTAATTCCCCTGCTTTTGCAACAGCTTCATCTTTTAACTCTTTTGCCTTATCTGCAACTGTATCTTTTAATTCATCTAATTTTCCTGTTACATCATCCAATAATCCCATTTGTTTACCTCCTTAATTTTTTCTCTTATTCTATTCTTAAACATTAAATTTTTATTACTGTTATAGTACAGTAAAATTTTAAAAAATGTCAACCTATATTTCATAAATTTTTACTATATTTTTCTTTTTAAGTAGTCAATATAGTATTTTTGGATTTAGCTCTTCACCTGTAACTTTTTTAATGATTTCAGCAGTATCTTTTAGTCTTCCATATTTATGAATTTTTTTCTCCAAGCCAATCAGTTATTTTTTTATATCTTGATTTTCTAAAAGCCTTATCTACATCAAAATCTTTTTCATAGTGTTATAAATTTGAGAAGCATAGGCACTACCTATGGCATAGAAGGAAAAATATCCAACTAAACCACAATACCAATGAACATCTTGCATAAGCCCCTCTGAATCATTTTTAGGGTTCTATTCCTAAATATTCTACCATTTTTTTGATTCCAAATTTTTTTGGTAAATCATCTATGCTCACTTCACCAGTAAAAGATCATTTTTTTCTATTTCATATCTTACCATAATATGTAAAGAATATGTTAACTCATCTGCTTCAACTCTTATAGAGTCCTGGCTCAATTTTATTTATTTGCTTAGAAAAATCTCTTCAAAATCAATATCCTTTTAAAAATGGATAAAAACTCTTGTGCCTTCTTATATAATGGTTTCCAAAATGATTTATTTCTTCCAACTATATTTTTCCATAAATCTTGATTGTGATTCATGCAATCCCATAGTTCCACCTGTACCAAGTAAAGTATCTATAAGTTCATCACCTGTTTGTTGCTCATAAATACCATGACCTGCTTCATGTATTATTGAAAATACTGTTGAAAATGGTGTATCTTTTTTTATTATTTGTTGTAAGTCTAACATCATTTTTATTCAAATTTAAAAGTAAATGGATGTTCACTTGTTTCTATAATTCCTTTTTCAAAAATCAAAAACCTACATAATTTGCTAAATATTTTTGCAAACTTAAATTGTATATCCTCATCAACTGAACATCTATTTTATTTTCTTCTTTTTAAAGATTTTTTTCTTCTCTTGTATTTTTTCTTTAAGAAAGGTACAATTTCTTTTTCAATTCATTAAAAAAATATATCTAATTTCTCAATATCCATACCTTTTTTTCATAATCATTTAATAGTACATCATAAAAGATTTTTTTCATTTTTCTTCTATACTCTGCAAAATTTTTATTATAGTTAAATATTTTTTTCTAAATTAGCTTTAACTATTGAAAAATCTTTTTAGATTTTGCTTCCTCCCAGATGCTTTTGATTTATACTTGTCAATTTTGCATATGCTTCATACTCATCTGAAGGTATTTTTTTCATTCTTTCTATATCTTCCATTGAAAGCTCAATTTCTTTTTTCAATTTCAGATAAATTTTCTTTTTTTCTTTATTTAAATTTTTCTACTAAATTTATAAAATTCATCAGAAGTGAATAGATCATATTCCTGCATACTAAGTTCTGCAACTAAAGTCAGATAAATATGGTTTTGATTTTACAGGAGTTTTTGTTTCTAAAGTCCCAATGTAAAAAGCTCTAAGTTAGCATATATTCTATTTTTCTTTTTTTACTAACTCTCTAAATTTTTTTCTCTCATGATAAAAAACCTTCCTTTAAAATATTTTAATATAATTTATTTTCTTTTAATTAATCCATTTTTAATTGTATAGTTTTTATTTAAGATATCCAAAACACTAAGAACAATTCCATCTCTTGTCTTATATGTTTCTCCTCCCATAACTCACAATAATTACATCAGTATCTTCAAATTTACTTGCTACAGCTATATTGTACTTTGCTTCCTTATGGAAAACCTGTTTTTATTCCATATACTCCATTTTCTCCAATTAAATGATTTCTATTTCTTATAGATATTTTTTCATTATAGATTTTTGGTTTTTTGATTCCTGCAATTTCAATATATTTTTTATATTTTTAATGCTTCTATTGATAGTTTGTATATTCCTCTTGCAGTCCCCTCATCCATAGGCTGTTTTAGTAACTCTTGTGGGTAGACCAGCAGGAGTATGATATCTTATTTCATTTTTGTAAAACCCTAATTCTTTTAATTTTCTATTCATTTTAGCAACAAAAGCTAAATACACTTCCATTTCCCTACATATTCTGCTATTGCATAAGTTGCATTATTAGCTGAATATACTGCAAAGCTTTTATTAAATCTTCTAAAATAAATATTTGTCCTGCTTTTAAAGGAATTCCACTTCCTCCATATTTTAAAGGATTTTTACTTATTCTTACACTATCACTCAAAGAAATATTTCCTGCATTAATTTTCATCAAATGTTACCATTAAAGACATCATCTTTGTAACAGAGGCAAGTGGATACATAGTATCTGCATCTTTTGCAAATATTACATTTCCTTTTTGTATCTCCCAACTATAACTGCTCTAAAATTATCTGGCAATTCCCATTCCACACCATCAGCAGAATAGTATTTAATCATTTCATATTTTTGTTTATCTTTTGTTGGATTTTTCTGGCTCTTCAATTGCTAAATCTTTTATCTTCTTTGAACTTCTTTAATTTCTTTTACACTATTATTTTTTTCACTAGCTTTTTCAATAGCTTTCTTTTTATTTTCATCTTTCTTTTTACTTTATCTTCTTTAGAGAATTTTCATTTTTTACAGTTTCTTCTTTTTGGTTTATTTTCATTTTTATCTTCTGGAACTTTATCTTTTGATTTTTTCTATTTGTTCTTCACCAATATTTTCTTCTGTAATTTCTTGTATTTGCTGTTGTACTGGTGGTTTTGGAACTTCTGCTTCTTGAGTTTTTTGTTTTCTCCTAAAAGTTCTGCTGAAAAATCATCTATTAACTGAACTTCTTTAATTTCATTTGCATAATTATTTAGTAAATAATATTCCTAAAATTGACATAACTAAAAATACTTTTTGAATTTCTTATACATTTTTATTTACTCCTATAATATTAAAAATAGCTATTACATTATACCACAATGTAAAGCTATTTATATTTTTATTTTTTATTTAATTATTGTGCTTTTTCCATCTCTTTTTGAGATATAGTCTTCTATTGCCATTTTTATAGCTTCTTCTGCTAAAACTGAACAGTGCATTTTAACAGCTGGTAATCCACCCTAATGCTTCAACAACAGCCTTATTTGTTACTTTGTAAAGCTTCATCAACTGTCTTTCCAATAATCATATCAGTTGAAATTGAAGAACTTGCAATAGCTGATGCACAACCAAATGTTCTAAACTTTACATCTGATATTTTGTCATCATCAACTTTTAATAAAAATTTCCATTATATCTCCACAAGAAGGATTTCCTACTTTTTCCATATCCATCTGGATTTTCAATTACTCCTACATTATGAGGGTTCATAAAATGTTGCATAACTTTTTCTGTATATTGCATAAAAATTCATCTCCTTTAATTATTTAAACAATTATATCTCAATTTCAATTTATATTCCAATTTTTTTAATCAAAACTTGCTACATTAGTTAATTTATTATCTTTAAAAGTTTTTCCATAATGGTGATAATTCTCTTAGTTTTTCCTATTATTTCAACTAAAAGATTCAATAGTGTAATCAATTTCTTCTTTTTTGTAGTATATTTACTTAAAAGAAAATCTTAATGTTCCATGAGCAAACTCAGCAGGTACTCCCATAGCTAATAAAGACATGTGATGGTTGTAAACTATCAGATGAACAAGCTGAACCTGAACTTACTGCAATTCCTTTTTAAACTTAGATTTAAAAGCATAGATTCCCCTTCTAAGTATTTAAAAAGTAATACTTGAAGTTCCTAGTAATCTTCTTGCACCTTTTCCATTTATTTTTTTATTTCTGGTATTCTTTTTGATACTTCATCTTCAAAATAGTCTCTTAATGTTTCTTCTCTGTTCCATTCTTCTTTCATATTTGCTACTGCCATTTGTAAAAGCCTTAGCTAAACCAACATATATGGTACATTTGAAGTTCCTGGTCTTCTTTTTCCTTCTTGGTTACCACCAGTTATTATTCTTGCCAAACGAACTCCATCTCTTTTTATATAGAACTCCTATTCCTTTTTGGAGCATGGAATTTATGTCCTGAGAATGATAATAAATCTATTCCCATTTTTTCTGGATATATTTCAACTTTTCCCATAGTTTGAACTGCATCAACATGAAATATTATCCTTTCTTTCTTTTTATTATTTTTAGCAATTTCTTCTATTGGTTGAAATGAACCAACTTCATTATTAGCATGCATAACACTTACAAGTATTGTATCTTCTCTCAATGCTTTTTAAATTCATCCATTATCATAACTACCATTTTCATCAACTGGTACCATTGTAATTTCAAAACCATCTTCCATTAAATCCATAAAAAGTATTTTTTACTGCTGGATGTTCTATTGTAGATGTTATAATATGTTTTTCCTCTATGTTTATATGCCTTAGCTATTCCTCTTATTGCTAAATTGTCTGCTTCACTTCCTGAGGCAGTAAAAATTATTTCATTTGGTTTAGCTTTTTAAAATATCAGCAATAGTTTGTCTTGCTTGTGTAACTGCTAAACCTGTTTCATTACAAATAAAGTGTAAACTAAATGGGTTACCATAATATTCTGAAAAAAATATGGTATCATTGCTTTTTACAACTTCTTCATCAACCCTTTGTTGTTGCATTATTATCTAAATAAACTTTCATTACATCTCATCTCCCTAATAGTATCTATATACTTTATAACATTCTTTAGCAACTTTGTCAGAATAAATTATACTTTTTTAGTTATCATTAGATAATTTTTTATTCCATAGTTGCAATACTTAGAAATTTCACACTCTGAGCATCTTGGTCTTCTTGCAATACAAGTTGCTCTTCCATGTAAAATAAGATAGTGAGAAAAAAACTATCCAAGATTTTTTAGGAACAATTTTCATCAGCTCCAATTCAATTTTTATTGGGATCTTCACTATCTACAAGTCCTATTAGGTTTGTAAGTCTTTTAACATGTGTATCAACAGTTATCCCATCTGCAAGTCCCCAGACTTCTCCTCTTACAACATTGGCAGTCTTTTCTTCCAACTCCTGCTAACTCTGTAAGTTTTATCCATATCCTTTTGGAATTTCTCCATTATATTTTTTTCTAATAACTGCTCACTACACTTCTTTTATATTCTTAGCTTTATTTCTAAAAAAACCTGTACTCTTTTATATAGTTTTTCAATTTCTTCTAATTCCATATTAGCAAATTGCTCTGGTGTATTTACATGTTTAAACATTTTCCTCTGTAACTATATTAACTCTCTTATCTGTACACTGTGCAGAGAGTATAACTACTACCAAAAAGTTCAAAAGGAGTTTTGAAATCTAAAAAGCACATTTAGGTTCTCCAAACTTTCTTTTCTATTCTACTAATATTTTTACTTTTTCCTTTTTTTGTCATTGTATCGTATCCTTTTTTTATACTAAAGTATTCTAATCCATCATTACAAATTTCTTTTTTATTTCATATATAAAACCTATATTTTCAAAAAGTCTTTTTGAAGCGTATTTTCTTCTAATATACATGCCTGAAGAGATTTTATATTTTTATTTATCACTTAAAAATTTGTTTTATACTTTCTGATAAAATTTCTTGTGAATATTTTTATTTCTATAATCTTTATTCAAATAGATATTTACTTTTGCAGTATCAATTAAAATTTCATAACTTGTCATTGCCACAAAGTTATTTTTGTCATCTTCAAATATATAAATTGAGTAATCAAAAGAAGATATATGAGTTTTATACCATTCATTATGATTTTTATGTATTTTTTTGTTGTTGTTTTCTTTATTTTTGAAATATTTATTTACAAAAATCTAAAGTGTAGATTTTTGTAAATAATCTCAATATCATCTTCCCTCATATTTCTTATTTTTGAACCTAGACAAGAATACCACACTACCTCTATTCCTCCATAATGACCTTTACAAGCAATTATCCATATAAATCCATCTACAATTCTATAAAACCAGTCTATCATCAATTCTTCTACTATATGCACTTTCATTTTTAATACTTCTGGTTTGCCTATCCCATTTAAAGCTCCATTTCTTTTCCAATATCTTTGACTAATTCATTTTATCTTTTTAAAGTATCCTGAGTTTGCCAATATAGGTAATCTGCCAAGCCCTATGTGTCCATACCCAAATTATTCATCATCAACCTCTATTAAATCATGAATTTCTCCTTTTCCTGCCTCTGCAATTCAGCTATTCCTTCTCTCTTATTTTGTCATATATTCAAGATTTCTCATAGCTTTTTAAAAACTCATTGTATTTATCAAGACTTAATAGAACAACATTTCTTTCATTTTTCTTGTTATAATATATCTTCATCATTATCTACTGCTTTATCAAAAATAGCTTTTAAATTGGTTCTCAAAGTTGTCTAATTGATTGCTATCATATCTTTACCTCCTTGCATTACTGCACTCAGCACCGTGCCTGCTCGCCTCTTCAACTAATATGGTATCAACGTCTTAAAACAGCATAGAGACCATTAACTGCAGTGTAACAGAAGGCTGAAAGTATGCCTTTCTTTCTCACTCTACATATAAATGTATATTTGGGGCTCTCATTTCAGGTAGAATGTACTCTTAATCCTAATCCTCCTGCTTACATTTCTCCTTTTGTACTCATCCTACATTTCCTGTTACTCCTGCTATTTGCTATCTAAGCTCACATTTAAGTCAAACTTTACATTTCCTCTTTCTGTCTTCTTTTTCTCCTCTTAGATTGTACCAATCTGATGATGTATCTGCTACTTTTACTTTATTTTTACACTTCCTACTTTACCTAATTCATTTTCATAGGCTACTCCTATTGTTGTTTTTAGTGTCTTCAACCCAAAGTAATGTCTGTGATGATAAGTCTGTTCCTATTTCTGGTTTTATTGAAATGTAATCATTAGCTTTCACTTCTAATTTCATTTCACCTGTTTTTCTCTTATCTTTGATATTCTTCCATATTCTGTTTTTAATGATACTATGGTTTTAATGCAAAATCTTCACTTAGTCTAAATGTCTTTCCTATTTCATTTTTAACTCCTATTCCATAGATATGGTATTTTGCTTTTTGCATTGAAAGATATCATCTACTACTAAGAATTTTCTGTGCATTTTAGCATATCCTAGAAATACATCTCCTGATATTGTCCAATTTAAGCTATTATTTATCATCAAATGGTACTGATTTAAATAGTCCCACTTTTTCCTTCTAACATTTCTTCTTTTGATTTTTCCTATATCATTAAACTTAAATTTGTTATGGACTATTCCTGTATACCACCTGTCCTTTTCCTAGTTTTTATATCTTCATTTTCATTCTTATACTACTACTCCATAAGCATAGTTCTTGTAGTCTATTACTCCTGATGTTTCTGATTTGTATTCTCCTTTTAGTCCAAAAATGTTTTTCTTTAACTTTATTTGCATCTTTTGTTAGATTAGACCATTCTTTGCTTGAGGTTAGATATTTCCTTTCTTTATCCAAGATTTGAGATGTTGCATTTACTCTTTGTTCTAAATTAGAATATTGATGTCCTTTCATTTCATCTACTGCGTTTGCCTATAAATCTTTGGTTCCCCTTTTCTCTATTCCATTTAATTTATTAAATAGTTCTCTCTCTCTTGTACCTACTCGTCAACTCCAGGTATCTCTTTTCTAATCCATCCATAAAGTTATATGTATCTTGGTCTGCAAATGATGTATATGGTATCTTAGATATATATAGCTTAGAGATTGTAAAATCGCCATTTCTGTGTCCTGTTGCTATCCAGGTTAAACTTGATGGGCTAATAGTCCAGCGCAAGCACTCCCGCACTAGAACCAACTTCTTACTGTAGCGCCATTGTATGGTTCTCAAAAATAGCCATTTCCTATTTGAAATATCCTTAGCATTTGTATCATTGGAAGCTTCTGGACCAGTACTAAATTTACCTAAAACCTGTTAAATGTTGTAATCCCTATTGTTGCGATGTATATCTTACTCCTGATGTATCAACATACATTCCAGAATGGAGATGCACTTCCTATGTTGTAGGAATATTTATATTACTTAAATTTAAAGTTGTCCTCCTACTGTTGGCGCTTGAGCTGAGACTAGGTGATGCTATATTTGTATCAGCTGGAGTTGGAGTTGTTAGTTCACCATCTCTTGCTGTTGTAGCTCCTACAACATCGTCTGGAGGAACTACTATTTTAATTCCTTTAACTCCTTTTCCTGTATTATTTTGTACAAAATTTCTTTTGTTGTGAATCTGTTCCACTCATTACACAGTTCCACCTTTATCTTCACGCTCATTATTATTTGAACCATAGGAAACCCTACTCCATTAAGAGCGTTTGTGTAATATTTCCGCAGTTCTTTAAATACGGCTCCATTTAATGCAACTACTATTATTCCATCATGTGTTGTCATTGCTAGGAACTGCTTTTATTGTTCCATGGTTTTCTCCCTACTGCTCCTTGATGTAGTACATTTCCAACTGTTGACTTACCGCTAGATTAATAGTTCCATGTTTATGGCTGCTTGAACCTCCTGCAACTGCGTCATACCTATTGAACCAGGATTTTCAATACATTAATAGTTCCATAGTTTCTATATTTCTGTGTTTGCCTAGTGCTCACATGTCATCAACATATCCAGCAGCCATACCTATCTCCGCCATTTTATTAGTTCTATCAGTTCCGCCCACAGTTATTGTTGGATTAGCTAGCCAGATGTGCACTTTCGAATTTCCATTAGTACGCAGTCTCCAATCTTTAGTACTATATATACTTTACATTTTCCTATTCCTGTCCCAAAATTATTATCGCACAAGTTCCTTTACAGTTCCACCTGAATATAGTCACATGAGTTATTAAGCTTCCTGTTGCAACTAACTTAGTATTATTAGTCATGTCTCGTGTGTTATCACAGACATAAGCAAATGCTGAATCATTGCCTAAGTTTACAGTTTCCATTATTTGTAGTTAAATTAGTGTGACTCTGCTTTGTCTCTGATCCATGAAAGTATCCCTCATTTTTAGATTACTCTGCGCTTGCATTACATTTTGATTAGCACCTGTTGTGAATACTCCAGCAGCTTCTCTCTTTCCTATTTGTGGTGACTACTTAAAGTTATTTCCACCTTTGAGAATATGCTCCATCGCACTGCATCTCCAACAGGTCTTTCCTGTATTAGTTATACCACCATAAATCCATAAATAGCATTCGTATTTTTCCACTTGTTATATCTCCACCGTTAGTTATTGTTTTCTCCAACAGTCAAAATTCCAACATTAGCTCTGAAAGACTATTTGCATCTGATAAACTTATTTTTCCAGCATCACATTAGTATTATTTACTGCAACTATTGCAAATTCAGCTTCTTTGATTTTTCCAGTACTATCTCCACTATTAGTAGAGTTCCATTACCGTGTAGCAAATATTCCTATGCAACGCTTCATGTTGTATTAGTACTGTATTTAAATTTACTTTTTAAATTGTGGTTGGATTTTGTCCAGCAAATAGAAGAGCTATTCCAGTTCCTGGATGTAGAACCTGAATATTTAAAAATTAAATGTTTTATTTGATGTAAGGTTTCTGTTGTATAAATACCAACTCCATTATCACCTGTTTCCCGCTCCATAGTTACTATTTACATTGATAGTACTATTTTCTGCATCAAACTCCTATGCTGCCTAGTTTTATATCAGAATTTCCTGTACCAGATAGTGTAGTACTCCACCATTATTATCCTTTTTAAAGCAATACCTCTACGCATTTTCACTTGTAATAGTTATTTTCCACTATTATTAACAGTGATCATTTGAACTTACTATTCCTTTATTGTTTTCTGCATAAATTCCTATTGAGATTTTTCCGGCAGCAGTTAGCATTTCCACTACTATTTACTGTTTCAATTTTTCCAGTATTTCCATAATTAAATGTTGGAGTTCCTTTTGTTTCTAGAAATTCCTCTAGTGCGCAATACCTGTACCAGAAACCTGTTAAGCTTAATTTGTTCCTTTATTTTCATTCTACTGTCATTTGTTGCATAAAGACCTGCTCCATTGTCTACCTTAACAATTCCTTTTGTGTCATTTAAAATTTCTTTCCATAGCTAACATTTCATCCCTGCTACTCCTTTTGAAGTGGTACCACCAGAAATCAAGAACATTACCCTATTTATACACCAGATTTCAGCATTAGAAAGCTGCTCCTGAAGTTTGACCCCTACAGAAAGATTCCTTTCGTTCCTGCATGTTTTTCCAACTGCAAATAGTTACAACTTCTTCCATAGTAACATTAAATTTATCATTGTTATCACTTAAATTAACATTAGAGTTAATAGTTAACGTTCCTTCTGTTAAAGTACTTCTTTAAACTTTATTATTATTTGTATTTATAGTATGAAATTAGGAATTGCCTTTAATGTGTTAACAACATAAGTATTTACTCCTGTATTTCCATTCCATAATAACATTAGTTGCACTTTTAAATTTTAAATACACCAAGATTCACACCATTTTCATATAAGTTGTTATTTTATTAGTTCCTTGATATTTAGCTGTACTAGATGAAGAAATTGTTGCACTATAGTTACTAGCTTCACCAAATACAAGAACCCTATCATACATATTAATAGTGGTATTTTAAATTTGTATTTCTCCCATTATCGTAGCACAGAATGGAGTTACACTTAAATGGTCATTTATGGTCTTTTCCAGATTTATCTTTCATTCCTTTCTACACCATTATCTTTATTAACAATAGTACCCACCAAATTGTAGTTATCCCACAATCTTTGGCAATAAAGCACCATCTACACCATAGTATTATTAGTGTTTGAACTTCCATTTAATACAACTTAGAACTCTTTACCATCTGCACAATTCTTAGACCATTAATATTTATATTACCATTAACAGTTATCCTGTAATATCTGTAAGACTAGCTCCTGCTCCAGCTTTTGCATAAGCACTCTACATTTTTATATTTTTGTAGCTACTTTGCTGCTTTTTGTTGTATCTACACCTTCATCCTTTGCAGTTATATTGGCTGGTGTTGATGTTGTTCCTATTTTCATAACTGCTTTATAGCATGAGCAATAATAGAACTATAACCTTTGCTATTGTATTTTTAAAACATTTATTTTAGCTTCATCTTTCAGCAATGGCTATTCTTCTTTTGAAAACCATTGTTAAAGGAATATGTACATTTACTTGTTGGTTTACTTCAGCTGTTGAAAACAGTCTAAGAGTCTGTGTGTAGTATTTTTCCATTTTCCATTAGCACATATAGCTATAGTTTTAGTTGAAGCATCTTTCAGCTGTATTTTACACCATTTATTCCATCAGTAAATGAAGTACTTACACTTCCATTTTCTTCACTGTTGTTGATTTTCCAACATCAACAACACAGTTCCATTCTTAGCTAAGAACATTATTCCATTTTTAGCGTATTTACCAAACTAATATCAAATTTCCCTACTTCTAAGTTATGAATGGATTCAAACTATAAAATGATGCACTTCCTCCTACATTTTCAGCATAAGTAATTCCTGTTCTTTGCCCTGAAATTGCATTACTCCAACATTCCCATCAACAGTCGTATTTTGTATAACCTGTACAATTGCCCACTTGTTGTTTGAGTAGTTGCGGTTGCAAGTGTATTAATTTCCTATTTTTTAGCTTTTAAAGTCTATTTCTCCTGAAAAATACCACCTCTTCCTGCAACATATTTTTCATTAGGGTTTGCGGAAATATAACTTAAAATGTATTATAAACCTCATTTTCATCTCCATATAATTCACCAGCTTTTGAAATCTGATATTAGGTACATATTCATCTATATTTGCTTCTCTCATTGTAGGTGCACCTGGGTTCGGTATATTTACTAGTATTAATACAAATCCTAAAATCAAACTATTATATTTGAAGCTCCCTCTGATGTTACTGTCCCTTTATTTTCTATTATAGTAAACCTCTTGTATAGCCAGCTACTGCATAAAACAGTATTATTCTTTTGTGTTTAAATTTATATTTGCATCTCCATAAATTCCAGTAGCATAATATTTTCCATCATTACAAAGGATCAACTTCACAAGTTCCTGCTGCCCTGAATATTGAATAAAGTATTATTATCTTTCTTTAAATTTATAGTAGAGTTACTAAATTTTTACTTGGTGAACGCCATGATTCCACATTTACAACTGAAGCATTCCCATATAAATTAAAAGTTGAACCACTCCCATATCTAATAATCCCACTAAATGTAAAGCGCATAAGTCTCTTCCTGTCCCTCTCCACATACTGTGAAAATCGTCATTTCCTCCAGCAACATTTATATTTACATTTGAAATATTAGCTGTAACTCCAGCTGGACGAGCATGATAAAAAGCTTTAGAGCTCCTGCCTTCTTGAGATTTTCTTGAGCAAATAGTTATTGTTGTTGCTCCACCATTTACTTTAAAATTTGTTGCTACTGAATATTCTTTAATAACTCCATTTTCATCCTACACCTGTCCAGAAAATTTCCGCTTGTTACATTTAATGAGTTTTGAGCAAATGGTCTTCTAAGAGTTGTTGTATATCCTGTATAAGTCCCATCATCATAAGCAGGATTATCAAAAATCATTTGCTAAAACCCAATCAAATGTAAAACTAGAAAATGGATCTGCATTTGGATTAGGTGGAACAACATTAATTTCCTGCGGTTGAATATTAGGAGTTACTATTGGTGCAGGAGAAGTAGTGCTATATTCAACTGTGTGAAGTTGGTGCTGCTACTGTTGGTAATTGCAAATTAGGAGCTTGTTTATTTACACTCTTTGGTCTTATCCTGCACTTACTTATTTCTGCGATTTGGCTCTTCTACCAATGATAATTGAGTTGAACCATAACTCATCACCATTTGCTGATATAGAAGATGTATTAGAATTGAAAAGTATCTTCCTAATGAAGTACCTCTTACTAAAGTTTCACTTCCTCCTTTTTATCTCCATATCCTTTATATGCTTTTACCCCAGCTATTATATATATATCCTGCTCCATATTGCCATGATGACCAAGGCGATTTTTACTACTTGATCTCCTTGTTCCATCAATTGAATTAATTCTAATTTTAATCCTGCTAAACTTTTTTTCATTTTCTGTTTCTTGCATGTATCTATCTTTGATTGTAAATTTCCCTACTGAACCTTTTTAAATTTTCTTTTGATGTAGCTATTTGTTCATTGCTACTTGTTGTGTACTCTCTTGTGCTACTACTTCTTCTGAAAATGCACTTACTCCCCATCATTAAGAAATAATATTGCTAAACCCTAGTGAGTATTTTACACTTTTATATCTCTTTGCTATTGAACGTAAAAGTATTTTCTACTTTATATAGATTATTATTTTCCCATTCCTCTATTTACTTTCCCTTGTTTCTTAGCTGTTGTTCCTGAACAGTTTCTCTTTTGAACTAATTTAAATTCAACTCTTCTATTTTTGAGCTCTTCCTTCTTTTGTTTCATTAGTTGCTATTGGTTGTTCTTCTCCCATTGCTTCTATTCCTACTATTCTATCTTCAGATAATCCAAATTCTAATAACTTTAGCTTTTACACTTTCTGCTCTTCTTCTTGAAAGTTTCAAAGTTATATGCATTACTTCCTACTGAGTCTGTGTGTCCTACTATTGTTATTTCATAGTTATTTTGTTCTACAAATTCTTTTTAAATTCTTTAATAAATCATAATATTCTGGTTTTACATTTGATTTATCAAAATCAAAAGTTTAATGCTCTTTCATCTAATACTATTGTCATTTCTTTTTGGTGCTTCTGAATTTTAATATATCTATATTCTTTAATTCAAGTGCATTTATTCTTATAGTATTTTTCACGCATTTGAGTTGTTGTTAATGCTGCTAATGCTGGTAAAGAAAATATTAATAAGAACAACATTACTATTATTGTTGTTGTTGAGTTTTTCTCTTTCCCATTGTTTAGCCTCCTTTTCTAATGATACATATTCTTCTGCATATTCTATTTTTTTCCTTCTTCTATTAATTTATCTAAATTTTTCTGATGGTTTTTACATATTTATGATTTCTTAGGTAATCTTCATCATCATCTAATCTTGCTGTATTGTAGTTTACTACTTTTTGATCTGTACATGCTACTAATGATAGTACTCCTAATGCTAATATCGCTAATTTTTTTCATATTCTTTCTCTCCTTTTTTAGTAATTTACTTTTTCTTTCTAATTCTCCCAACATTCTTTTTCTAAAGTTATCTATCATTTCATTTGTTTTTATTGTAGTTTTCAATCTTATCATTTATTTCTAATCATTCTTTTTTTGATTCTTTGAACTTCTACATCCATTCTTTTCTGCTTCTGTCATATCCTTTTTCAGCTTTCTTTTGGAGCCTGAACTTCTTCTCCTTCTGTTACTACTTCTCCATTTTTCTCCTACAACTTCAGTTGTTTCTGTTGCTTGTGAGTTTTTCTTTTGCTATTTTTCTGCTTCTTTTGCTTTTTCTGCTTGCATTTTGTCATATTCTTCTAATAGTCTCTTCTTATCTGCATCATCATCTGCAAATGATATTGAACCTACTAAAAAGTAATCCTAACATTGTTCCAAGTATTATTTCTACTTTTTCATATTTCTTATTTTATTATTATTTTACTTTGTTCTCTGTTGTCTTGTATTTCTTCTGCTGGTGCTGTTTCTGAACTTCAGCTGGACTTGTTTGTTCTGTAACTTCTGCCTTTTTGTTCATCCATTATTGATGGTCTAGCTTTTTTTCTTCCCCCATTATTTCATAGTAACCTGCAACTTCTGCTTCTTCTCTTGCTACACTTCTTACTACTCTTTCATAGAAAATCTAATTTATTTAGCGCTTTTCTTTCTTGTTAATTTCTAATTTTTCTGCTTCTGTCTTTGGTTTTGCTTCTTCTGCTCTTTTTTGCTTTCAAGCAATTCTTCTACATTATCCATTGATGCTACTTCGCTAGGGTGATACTCCTAGTTCTCTTGCTTCTGCTGCTAGTTTTGCTTTTTCTGCTTCTTCTTTTTCTATTCTTGCTCTCATTCTATCTAAGATATCCATTGCATCTTTTTGATCTTCTGCATCATTGCTGAAGCTTTCCTGCTAACAGGAGCTGCTATCTGCATAAGCTAAAGATGATAGTGCACATAAAAATAGAATAGCTTTTTAAAAAATCTTTTTCATATTCTCCTCCCAATTAATTTAATACTTCTAGTAATTTTGTTAATTCTGCTATTTGTTGTTCTTTGTCTGCTATTTTTTGTTCTAACTTGTTGTAGTATTCGTCAAATCTTTTTAGTAACTTCTTGTACTCATCTCTATGCCATCTTACTTTTTTGAATCTTCTTTTTAATTTAGCATAAAGTTCTTCTCTTCCTAGTTGTCTTTCTTTTTAGTTCTTGTACTTCTTTTTCAAGAGTTTCTTTTTCTTGTTTAAACTCTTCCTTTCTTTCTGCTTCTTTTTGCATTAATGCTTGATATTCTGCTTCAATATTTTTACTTCACTCATTACTTCTTGTGCTACTGAATCTGTTGGTGCTGGTTCAGCTGCATAAGATAATGAACCTAAATATTAACATTGAGCATAATAAAAATTTTTAGCTTTCATAAAAATCCCTTTGTTTTCTAAAAACTACTTGTTTTGAGTTATTTTGCATAATTGTCAAGCACTTTTTCGCTTTAGTCTAAAAATGATACATAGTTTTTATATTTTTGTTATATTTTTATTACCAATAGTTGTACCTAAGTTAATAAA
>BNJS01000584.1_pt1 | contig 32243 bp, 32 predicted proteins | sample 8540461 | NCBI WGS metagenome assembly BNJS01 (sample SAMD00202454, study PRJDB9452) | human saliva metagenome | isolation source: human saliva | place: Japan
TGCTGAATACGCCCTCGACGCCTTCCTCCCCACGGAGTAGAGCCTGATTCTTAGCGCTCTGCACCGAGCGTCTCTACGCAGTGCCCCACCCCTCGATCTGAGGAGCGGGGCACTGCGCATTTAGCAGGGCACTCACCCGCCAGATAGTCGGAATAGAATGCGTACCTTTGTGCCACTGTGCAAGGGATTTGCACGACGTACATTCCATCATTTACTCCCTCCCGTATGCAGCAAGATACCCCTACATTTTCGCCGAAGCGATGGGGCTGGTTCGGTCTGAGCCCTCTCATCGTCTTCCTCTCCGTCTATCTACTGACCTCTATTTGTGTAGGGGACTTCTATAAGATGCCCATTACGGTGGCCTTCACCGTAGCCTCGATCTATGCCGTCGCTATCACCCGCGGCATCAAGCTCGAGGAGCGTATCCGCCAGTACTCACGTGGTGCCTCCGACCCGAATATCCTCCTGATGATCTGGATCTTCGTCTTGGCTGGTGCCTTCGCTACAGGTGCTAAGAGCATGGGTGCCATTGACGCGACCGTGAACCTCATCCTCTCGCTCCTCCCCTCCTCGCTCCTCCTCCCAGGACTCTTCATCGCGGCGTGCTTCATCTCCCTCTCCATCGGCACGAGTGTCGGCACGGTCATCGCCCTCGTTCCCATCGCCCTCGGGCTCGGTGAGAGCCTCGGGCTATCGAATGCCTATGTAGCTGCCGTCGTCACGGGGGGCGCCTTCTTCGGCGACAACCTCTCGTTCATCTCCGACACGACGATCGCAGCGACCCGCACACAGGGCTGTAGTATGAAGGATAAGTTCCGTGCGAACATCGCCATCGTCCTACCAGCCGCCATCATCGCTCTCGTCCTCTACTTCGTCGTCGGGCTGGAGCTCCCTGCCGTACGTCCCTCGGGCGAAGGCTCCTTCCTCCTCACCCTCCCCTACCTCCTTGTCCTCGTGGCGGCCGTCGCTGGGATGAACGTGCTGGGTGTCCTCACCCTCGGCATCATCGCCTGCGGTGCTGTCGGGCTGGGTACAGGTACGCTACCCGCCTGGGACTGGATAGCCGCTCTCGGCAGTGGTATCACGGGCATGGGCGAGCTGATCATCGTGACACTGATGGCGGGCGGTGTGCTCGAGCTCATCCGCTACAACGGCGGTATCGATTACCTCCTCAGGCACCTCACGCGTGGCATCAGTGGCAAGCGTGGGGCTGAGCTGACTATCGCCATCCTCGTCTCTGTGGCCAACCTCTGCACGGCAAACAATACGATCGCTATCCTCACCACGGGCAAGGTATCCCGTGAGATCACGAAGCAGTACGGCCTCGATCCGCGCAAGACAGCGAGTATCCTCGACACCTTCTCCTGCTTCGTGCAGGGGCTCATCCCCTATGGCGCTCAGCTCCTCCTTGCTTCGAAGCTCGCAGGTGTGTCGCCTATGGACATCGTCCCCAACCTCTACTATCCCTTCATCATGGGTGGCTGCGCACTGCTCTCGATCCTCCTGCGCTTCCCACGCCGCTACTCCCGCTGACCCGTCATGCCTACCATCGAGCTATACCCTATACCTTGGGGACAAGAGCCCCCAGCACATCTGCGACAGATCTATGAGGATGCCTTCCCTCCCGAAGAGCGTCGTCCGTGGACGCAGCTCTTCGGCCCAGAGCGCTGCGAACATATAGCTCAGCTCATCCTCTCCGATGACGAGGTCGTGGGCTTCGTCGTAGGCTGGGAGCTACCTTCATCACATTACTTTGAGTACCTTGTCATTGATCCCAATCGAAGAGGACAAGGCCTTGGTAGTAAAGTACTCCAGCTGCTGGGACAGCTCTACGATGACGAATATCCCATCGTCCTCGAAGCCGAACCAGCGGGCTACTCACCGATGGCGGAGCGACGCTTAGCCTTCTATGCACGCTTTGGACTCACCGTACAGCCCTTCGACTACCGCCAGCCACCCTATGGAGCAGACCTCCCTGGGTCGATCTACACTTACTCTCTAATCGCTCTCTGCAGGAAGCAGACTTCCTCCGCATCCAGCAGGAGATCCACCGCCAAGTCTACCGTATCTCTTCAGACAAGTAATGTCTATCCAACAAGTAAAGCCCTATGAATAACTTCACCTTCCGCAATCCCACCAAGCTCGTCTTCGGTAAAGACAGCATCCTGGAGCTACCTAAGCTCCTTCCCTCAGATGCCAAGATCCTCCTCACCTTTCGGCGGAGGTAGCGTCAAGCGTAATGGTGTCTACGAAGCCGTCATCAGTCAGCTCAGTGGCTTCCAGACCGTAGAGTTCTGGGGGCATCGAACCCTAACCCCAAGGTAGAGACCCTGCGTAAGGCTATCGCCCTTGGGAAGCAGGAGGGAGTCACCTTCGTCCTCGCAGTGGGCGGAGGGAGTGTCCTCGATGCCAGCAAGCTTTATCGTCAACGCTATCCCCTCGGAGCGTGATGCTTGGGATCTCGTACTACATGGGCGCTGACCGAAGCGTCCAGACCCTTCCTCTTGGCACCGTGCTGACGATCCCCGCTACGGGCTCAGAGATGAACCGTGGAGCCGTGATCTCCAGCGAAGCGACACATGAGAAGTTCGGCTTCTACAACGAATATCCCCTATTCTCGATCCTCGATCCGAGCTATACCTATTCCCTACCCGACTACCAGATAGCGTGTGGTATCGCCGATAGCTTCATCCACGTCGTAGAGCAGTACCTCACCCGTGTCGGGGAGAGCCCTCTCATGGATCGCTGGGCAGAAGGCATCCTACTCACCCTCATCGAAGAGGCAGACAAGATCAAGGCTCAGCCTGCAGACTACGATGCACGTGCCACCTTCATGCTCTCGGCGACGATGGCACTCAATGGATTCATCTCTATGGGCGTGACACAAGACTGGGCGACCCATCGCATAGGGCATGAGATCACGGCTCTCACGGGGCTAACGCATGGTCACACACTGGTCATCGTCCTACCCGCCCTCCTCAGAGAGCAGGCCAACAAGGGGAAGCATGCCAAGCTCCTGCAGTATGCCTCCCGTATCTGGGGTCTTACTGAGGGTAGTGAGGACGAACGCATCACTCAGGCTATCGACAAGACGGAAGCATTCTTCCGTTCGCTTGGTCTCGAGACGCGTCTCGCGGAGCGTGGCTTCGGAGATGACCTACGCGAAGAGGTCGTCCGTCGCTTCCGTGAGCGTGGCACCCTCCTCGGTGAAGATCAAGACATCGACCACGAAGCCGTAGCACGCATCCTTGCTCGCTGCTAATCCTCCCTTATCATACACAAAACCTCCTCTATGACTCTTGCCATCCTTGCCGTCTCACCCCCAAAGGGATCCAGACGGCTAAGCCGATCCTATCCAACTATCCCGATGCTCGCCTCTTCTCCACTCATCCTGGGGAAGGGGTCGAGCACATCGATCATATCCAGTCGTTCGTAGCCGAGCAGTTCACCGCATTTCGAAGGGTGGATCTTCATCGGTGCTATGGGTATCTGTGTGCGTAGCATCGCTCCACTGATCGGGCACAAGTACACCGATCCAGCGGTGATCAACATCGACAGCACAGGGGCGCCACGTCGTCTCCGTCCTCTCTGGACACATCGGCGGTGCCAACGAGCTGACGCGTGACCTCGCTGCCCTCCTCGGTGCCGAGCCCGTCATCAGCACGCAGACCGACAATACAGGCCTGTGGGCTCTGGATCTCTTCTCTCGCCGCTATGGCTGGGTGACGAAGGCCAGCTCCGAGGGGCTGAATCGCCCCATCGCTCTCTATACCAATGGGAGAAGACCGCCCTCCTCCTCGAGGTGCAGGACAAGGGAACGAGCGAGCTGGAGCGCACCAAGGCCGACCACGTCGACGTCTATTACTCGCGTGAGGAGCTTATCCCTCGTCTCTCCGAGTACGCGCTGCTCCTCGTCGTCTCCTACCGAGCACTGGAGACCGACCTACTCCCCGTCGTACACTTCATCCCGCCCGTACTGAGCCTCGGCCTCGGCTGCCGCTATCAGTGCGACCCCAAGGATATCGTCAGCTATATCCTCGGTGAAGTACGCCGTCACGGCTTCTTCCCCGAGGCCATCCATCATCTGGCGACCATCGACCCTCAAGAAGGATGAGCCGCTCCTGCATGAGCTTGCTGCTACCCTCCAGCTCACTCCCGAGATCTACACCGCAGCCGACCTCGCAGATGTAGAGGTCGCTAACCCCTCGAAGAAGGTCCACGAGGTGACGGGCGTATGGGGCGTAGCTGAGAGCACGGCACGCTATGCCGCCTCCCTCGGTAGCCTCGTGCTGGAGAAGCAGAAGGGTATGCTCCACAATGGCAATGACTTCACCTTCGCTCTGGCTGTAGAGCGCAGCGTAGAGCGTCGCGGACATATCGAGATCGTCGGTGCAGGTCCCTGGTGACCCCGACCTCATCTCCATCCGTGGTCGTCAGTGGCTGGAGATCGCCGACCTCATCCTCTATGCGGGAAGCCTCGTCCCCCGTGCCCTCACGCTATGCGCTAAGCCGGGTGCGACGGTGCGTAGCTCGGCTGACATGAACCTCGAGGAGCAGTTCGCTCTGATGAAGGAGTTCTACGACAAGGGCCTCATCGTCGCCCGCCTTCACACCGGTGACCCCTGTATCTACGGGGCGATCCAGGAGCAGATGGCCTTCTTCGATGCCTATGGGATGAGCTACCATATCACCCCAGGGATCTCGTCCTTCCAGGCGGCAGCTGCGGAGCTCCGCTCGCAGTTCACCATCCCCGAGAAGACGCAGACCATCATCTTGACGCGTGGCGAAGGCCGCACAAAGATGCCCGAGACGGAGCAGCTTCACCTCTTGGCTCGCTCACAGAGCACGATGTGTATCTTCCTCAGCGCGGGTATCGTCGACGACGTACAGCGCCAGCTCCTCGAGCACTATCCCGAGGATACCCCCGTCGCAGCCTGCTACCACCTGACGTGGCCCTGACCAGCGTATCTACCGTGGCGTACTGCGTGACCTCGCACAGATCGTCCACGAGAACAAGCTCACCCTGACGACGATGATCGTCGTCGGCGAAGCCATCGACAATCGCAAGGGGCTCTCTCGCCTCTATGCCGATGAGTTCAAGCACCTCTTCCGCAAGTAGTCTCGCGCTACCCAAGAGAGTAGCCACTAGAGCAAAGGTCACGGCCTCCATCCCTACCGAGTAGAGATGGAGGCCGTGACCTTTCATATGGGGAGCGTATATCTGCTTAGATGAGGCTGTAGCCGAGAGTCCTGCCCTCTATTTATTCTGCTAAGGCATCGCACGCCCAGCTCCCCGATATACCTCTCCGAAGTGATACGCAAGCCCTTCGCCTTATCACGAGTATTCCTCTTATCCAGCGAAGGGAAAAGCATTGTTCTCGTGAAGAAAAAAGCGCCTTCACGTAGTGATATTCTTCTATCTACGCACGTAGTCTTAAAGACCAGGCACGTCAATCTAAATATCCACGTACGTAGATATTAGAGCCACGTACGTAGTCCAAACTTATTTGCCACTCGTCCACAACTTTTATCCCTACCCGGAGCAACAACCTAATATAGGTCACATCACAAAGCTATATAGGAATCAAGAGAAAGCTATATAGCTTCGCACCGAAAGCTATATAGGAATCCAAGCAAATATATAGGAAGCAGTCCAAAGCTATATAGCTTTGGACTGCTTCCTATATAGTTCTACCTACGCACCCATATACCTATATATGGGACCATTGCGCAAGACCAGCTCTTCACAGCTTGCGCAATCGTCTCTTAGATATCGAAGGTCGCTGAGAGGTAGAGGCGACGAGGGCGGTTCGGCCCGTAGACATAGTCCGAGGCACGACCAGGCCCCATATCGGTATCCTTCTGATAGGCATTGAGGAAGTTCTGCACACCCGCATCCAGCGTGAGCTTCACCAGCGAGGTGAGGCTAAAGGCATAGCTCACACGGAAGTCCAGATCAACAAAGGGCTTTGCCTTATACAGGTAAGCAGAGCCAGCATTCTGCCCACGGTAACGGACGCCATCGCGAACCACATCGAAGTGACCCTGAGCATTCAGTTCACTTGCCTGGAGCTGGAGCGCCTCAACACCATCATAGGCCGTATGAGGCACCTTCATCGAGCCGGTATAGGTACCCGAGAGGACAAGGCTAAGCGCCGAGGTAGGACGAAGCGTAGCGGTCAGATAGCCGTAGAGATTAGGCGTGCGCTCATAGTCACGCGTCGTGACCTTGGCCTGCGTGGGGTTCTCATCATCTGCATCGAAGAGCACCTTGTCCTGCCCGTAGAGGCTACGCTGTAGGGTCACACCGCCCTGCAGGTCGAAAGAGGCGCTGGTAGGCCAGACGAGCCTCCATAGTTCAGCCCATAGACCTTACTCATGCCCGTCACGGGCATTGATGATCGTGATGACCTTGCGCCCCGTCTTGGGCATCGAGGACACCATCCTCATTGTCGGGGAGTGAACTTGTCTCGGATCCACGTAGCGAAGCCTTCACCCATGAGGTTGAGCTGCCAGCCCTTACCCCAGCGTGGTGTACCAGTCGAAGGAAGCGCTGATGCTACGTGAGCGCTCTTCCTTCAGGTCCTGCTGAGGACACGCTCCTTGGGCCTCACCACCCGCCAGCGTGACGTGCATCTCCTCATCGAAGAACTGAGGAGCACGGAAGCCTTCGCTGTAAGAGAGGCGTAGACTGAGGTCCTTCGTGGGATTGAAGCGTACGTTTGCTCTGGGGCTGAAGATGAGGAGCGGGTCAATGCTCTTCTGCCCCCCTTGCGTCAGACGGACATAGTCGAAGCGCCCACCGAGGAGGAAGTTCCACCGGTCGGTCGAATACTCCAGCTGATCGTACTGCGACCACGTCGTCGTCACCTGATCGATGCCTTGAGCGCGGTAGCCACTCTTATCATTGAGTGTAGAGTAAGCGCCTTCCGCCCCTACCGTCAGCGTGAGTGCCTTAGGGAACTTATGGATATAAGTACCGCCGCCCTGGAAGTCGAAGCCCTTGGTCTCACCATAGGCGGTCAGGGACTTCAGCGCATCGTCATAGGCCTTCTGATACTCCTCGGCCTGCTGCTTCTCCGCAGCCGTGCCGTTGGCATCGCCTCGAGGAAGATTGATCAGTGGCTTCAGCAGCTCATCGGCATAGTCGCCACCACCATAGTAGCTCTTGCGTAGGACCTTCTGCCCCGAAGCATAGAGGCTGAAGCTATCATTGCCCTCTGCTGTCGTCTGGTCAAAACGCAGACTACCTCCGTCGACAAAGTGCTGGAGGTACTCAGCTATACGAGCTTGGAAGGGGGCTTCACTGAGGCGATCCCCACCACGGCGATACTCATGCATGGAGCGATATTCAGCCGTCAGCTTGCCGTAGATACCCGTCTTATAGTAGGCACGAAAAGCCCAGAGCACGATTCTTCAGCTCAGGGATATCGGTGAAGTCATCACCATCGATATCAACCATTCCCACGGGAGGAGTGCTGTCCGAAGATCATCGCAGCGGCACGGCGGTCTTCCGTGACCAGCGATCCATTGAAGGAGGTCGTCGGCATCATCGAGGTATAGCCCCTTGCTTCTGGAAGGAGGTATAGCTCTGTCTGAGGCTTGCGGTATTGCGCAGAGGCTCTCTCGTGATCACGTTGATCACGCCCACCGACGGCATTAGCACCGAAGAGAGCCGAGCCACCACCACGCACCACCTCGACACGCTCGATCATCGAGGCAGGGATCTGCTCCAGCCCGTAGACACCAGCCAGCGAGCTGAAGACAGGACGGCTATCAATGAGGATCTGCGAATAGGCTCCCCTTCCAGACCATTGATACGGACTTGGTTGAAGCCACAGTTCTGACAGTTGTCCTCGATACGAAGTCCTGGCTGGAAGCGCAGACCTTGGCTGAGGTTCTCCGAATTGGTCTTCTTGAAGATCTCCTGCGAGAGGACGGTGACAAGGCTCGGTGCATGACGGCGAAGCGTCTCCTGACGATTAGCCGAGACGACGACCCCATCGAGGTCGATACTCTGCTGCTGCAGGTAGAGATCGAGGTGGCGACTATGCCCCAGCTTCGATACCGACACGGCTCTCCTCGACACCATAGCCCACGAGACGTGCTACGATGGTATAGGAGCCGGGAGCAAGACCTTTGGATGGAGAATGCTCCATGGACATCGGTCGTCGTGCCAATAGTCGTCCCCTTGATGAGGACCTGGACATTAGGGAAGGGCTTTCGTGAGTCGAAGCATCGACGACGGTACCCACGATACTCCCCGTAGTCGCTGAGTGCTGTGCCTGAGCTTGCCCAAGGGCCACAAGGACAAGGCTCAGCAGTAGTGCCATACGGCAAATAATACTCTTCATGTATACTATAAGTTGATTATACGAATCGGACCAACAACAGAGCAAGACGTAGTCCTCCCAGCGCAACTCACCCGTCAAAGGATCCAGGGAAAGGGCTACATGTCGAGCGGAGAGAGAGGCTTTCTCGAGAGCGATTCCTCGGTAGAGCGAGGGATCTTGTTCTGTTTCGGTCTACACAAAGTTAAACACAGAAAGCACAACTATGGATCACCTACCCACAAAATACCTATTGCTGGGGATAGACTGACACCCGCTAATAAATAGCTCACGGCCTCCATCCCTACCGAGTAGAGATGGAGGCCGTGACCTATTATTATTAAGGAGTAGTCCTTAGTCCTTCTTGCGCTGAGCGATAGAGCCCGAGGACTTATCGTAGCGGTTGGAGCGACCGCCGAAGAAGAAGGGCAGGATGACCGTGAAGACCAAGAGAGCCCCCCAGCACGACGAGACCCGTGATCCAGGCCTTGGTCAAGTCGGCAGAGGTCACGGGGATCTCGACACCCCACAGTCCCAAGGAGATAGAAGGCCAGCGTGGCCAGGAGAAGCAGCGTGATGATGCCGCCAAAGATGTACTTCATAAGTCGGATCTGTCTGAGGGGTTAGAGTTGATCGAGAAGCTCTTGCTTCTTCTTGTCGTAGTCTTCCTGAGTGATGACGCCCTCGCTGAGGAGGAGCTTGAGCTGCGTGAGGCGACGAAGCAGTGGGTCATCAGAGCCGAGGTCCTCGGTCTTCACCTGAGGAGCCTCGGGTGCAGGAGTTGCAGGGAGCAGGCTCTTCGCCATTCACGGTCTGAGTGAGCTTCTTACCCAGCTCCAGACCGAGCCCCATCTGCAGGCCTGCGGCACCGATACCACCTTCGTTACGGGCAGCATCGCGCAGAGCCTCGAGACGCTGCATCTCTTCGTAGCTGATACCCGCTTCACTGGCGGCAAGGCTCTCGGCCGTGACGTCTGCCACGCGAGCGATACGCTGGCTCGTAGCCTTATCGTAGTGGGTACCTGTGATACGCACATCCGTCAGCTCAATACCCAGCTCGTTGAGGATGGGTGACATCGTAGATTGGAGTTCGCGAGAGATCTCGGGCAGGCGGCCGTCGATCTCTGTGATGGGATACTGATGCGCATGGAGGATAGAGGCGATCTGCTGGTAGGCACGCTCGACGATGACACTCTGGAGTGCACTTACCTCATAGTTAGCTACACCAGCACCGATGAACTGCGTGAAGAAGTGGCTGGGATCAGCGACACGGAAGGCATAGACCCCATGCACACCGAGCTCTACAGGCACCTTGTAGATCGGGTCGACGATGAGGATAGGTGTAGCCGTTCCCCAAGGGATATTGACGATCTGCGTGGTACGGAAGAAGTAGATCTGGAGCTTATGCTCGCTCTCAAAGCCCTGACGCAGACGCACCAGCGTAGTGAAGAAGGGATGGTTATCTGTCTTGAGCTGGAAGGAGCCTGCCTCGGTCAAGACCTCAGCGACCTTACCTTCGTAGACGAGGAGTGCACCCTGACCAGGAGCGACGATGAGCTTACTGCCATCCTTGATTTCATCAAGTGAGGAAGGGAAGCGATACCAGAGATCGCCTGGGCGTGGATCAGCCCACTGGATGACCTGCGCCAGCTGCCCCTTGAAAACATTGAATAGACCCATAGAAAGTATTGTATGTGTGGGGTTAGAGTTATCGTGTTATCTGCTTGTGTTAGTCTTCGCCCTCGACGACCTTGTGGAAGTCCGTGCCTTCCTTGAGCTTACCATCGTTGGTCAGCACCCAGGCCTTAGAGGAGCTCGCCACGACATAGCCTCCAGAGAAGCGAGTAGTCTTCAGCGTATAAGCGAAGTGATCTTCTTCATCAGAATAGCTCCACAGCACCTTGCCCGTCTGGGCATCCAGGCATCGGAGGATCCTTGTCGCATCAGAGGCTGCCGTGGGCTTGAAAGAAATGAGGACTCGGTCAGCTGCCTCATGAAGGACTGCAGGAGAGAAGTAGTAAGCCCCTGGGGTAAAGTCTTCGTAGCCCTGCAGGCGTGAGCGCTCAGCAGTATAGGGCAAGACGAAGACCTTGCGATAGGGCGAGGCATCAGTGAAGATCCCAGAGCCACCATAGTCCTTCTGCCAGCCGAAGTCTGGCTCATCGTACGGATAACCGACCTGCTCAAGCGTACGGTAGCGCACCAGCTGGATCTGCTGATCCTCATAGTCAGTAGTCTGACGTGAGAAGGTAAAGTGCGTGCCGACCTTAGGAGCAGGGAGCTTCTCCAGATAGCCCTTATAGGCCATCTTCTCGCCATAGAGCTTATTGGGGATAGGATAGTAGACAAAGCTCTTACCCAGATTCGTCATGACCTTCAGGCCATCACCATTGTCCCTATAGACGAACTCTACCGTCGCAAAGCCCTCGCTGAACTCAGCTACCTTATAGTCCTCGCCATGGACCTCCTTCATATCGAGCGTCGAGGGATCGATACGATAGAGGTGCTTCTTATTGAGGATCAGGTAAACTGACCCATCTCCGAACTGACGTAAGCCCGTCACATCGACGCTTCCCCTTCAGATCAGGGAGCTGGATATCCTTGAGGACCTTCTTGTCTCTCCATCATAGAGGCGCACAAAGCCTTGGGCATTCTTTGAGCTCGTATTCATCTGATAAGCAGAGCCACAGACCACCACGACGGGGCGCCCTGCGGTACTGGCAAAGAGCTCGATGGGCTCCAAGTCATAGGACATACGCTCCTTCAGAGTACCGGTATAGCCGTAGCCACCTTGTGAGGCCGCGATACGCTCGGCCACACGGTCCATCGAGCGACTGGAGGTGAGATTACCGATGATGACCAGGAGGAAGAATGCAAACGATGCCCCTCCTGCGATGAGGAGGCTGCGCTTGGGATGTGCTGAGAACTGCGACTGGATGAAGGAGAAGGGATTCGAGTTATCGGGTACCGTCTCATGCTTGTGATGGATGGTGATATCATCTGAGTCGAGGAAGAACTCCGTCGAGCAGCTGTCACAGCGGTAGTGATCCTCGCGGATCAGTGTGGCGCGCGTGCTACCACACTGGGGGCATTTCAGAGCTTTGATGTGCTTGGGCATACTGGGTATGAGCTATGCGAAGAGCTATAAATATGTGTAAGTTACGAACGTGATAAAGTCCTGTATTCGTATGGGGCAAAGCCTCTACAAGGACAAATTTAAGTAAGAAATACGAGTAGTTAAGAGCGGCCTTCGATGAGCTTACGATAATCCGTGCTGCTCACGAGCTTACCCTCGTTGGAGATGACGTAGGACGAACGGTTGTTCACCACGACATAGCCACCCAGCGAAGCGTGATGCGACGGACCCACCATGGAGATTATTTCTCATCATCGGAGTAGCTCCACAGCACCTTCCCGGTCTGGGCATCCAAGCATCGGAGCATTTGCTTAGCGTCATCGGCTGCTGTGGGCTTGAAGGTGATGAGGATCTGGTCTTCCGACTCATCAAGGACCCCAGGCGAGAAGTAATAAGCTCCAGGAGTCAGATCTTCATACCCCTGCAGACGCGCACGCTTCTCACTGGTGGAGCTGATCAAAAAGTCCTCACCATCCCAGCTCCGCCATTGGAACCTTGGGTATTCGCAAGGATAGCCGTCCTGCTCGAGTCTACGATAGCGTATGAGCTGGAGCTGCTTATTGGGATAGTCTGAGGACTCAAGCGAAAAGGAGAAGTGTGTCGCCACCTTAGGAGCTGGGAGCGTCTCCAGAGGAGCAAAATAAGCCTCCCTCTCCGTATAGATCTTATCAGCAATGGGATAGTAGACGAAGCTCTCACCCAGATTTGTCTTGACCTCCAAGGCATCCCCAAACTGAGAGTAATAAAATACCACCTTTGCAAATCCCTGACTAAGCTCAGGGCGCTTATAGTCCTCACCATGGACCTCCGTCATATCGAGCGTCGAGGGATCGAGCCTATAGAGGTGAGCCTCATTGAAGACAATGTAAAAAGCCCCATCCCCAAATCGGCGCATATCCATATTCTGGATTCGCCCCTTCACGTCAAGGAGCTCAATCTTCTTAACCAGCTTTTGAGTCTCTCCATCAAAGAAGGACACGAAGCCCTTAGCATCATCGACATTGCTTGAGCTGGTCGGACGAGCAGTGCCAAAGATCACGACGATCGGACGTCCCGCTGTAGTGGTAAAGGTAGCGAGCTCCTCAATACTGTAGGACATCCCCGCCTCACCGCTACCCATCCCCGAGCTTCCTTCTCGGGAGCTTCCCAGGGTAATAAGCCCTATGATAATGAGTGAGAAGAAGACCGTCACCGCAAGGATGGCGAGGGGTAGACGCTTGAGGCGTGCCGTGGCAGCACTCTTATGGAAGGGCTCCGTCTCATGCTTGTGATGGATAGTGATATCATCCGAGTCGAGATAGAACTCCGTCGAGCAGCTGTCGCAGCGGTAGTGGTCCTCTCGAAGCTGCGTGGCACGCGTGCTACCACACTGCGGACATTTGATCGTTTTGATATGCTTGGGCATACTGCGTATGAGCTATGCTAAGAGGTATGTTTAGTTGAGAGGGCAAATACTATGCAAGGGGAGCGCGCTGGAGTTCGTGTTACCTAAAGCGGCTATGGATATCCACACAAGTCATCACCTTACCCTCACTGGAGATCAGCCAAGAGTGAGAGTAGTCTACCAATACATAGCCGCCAGAGAAGCGCGCTACGCCTAAGCAGAAGTCGAGGCCGTCCAGCCCCTCAGAGCAGCTCCACAGCACCTGACCCGTCTGAGCATCCAGACATCGGAGCATCTTCTTGGCGTCAGCAGCTGCCGTGGGTTTGAAGGAAATGAGGATCTGATCATCCGACTCATAGAGGACGGTAGGCGAGAAGTAGTATGCCCCTGGGGTAAAGTCCTCGTAGCTCTGTAAGCGTGACTCCTCTACGAAGTACTGGCTGACAAAGATCTTCTTCGGATAGTATGAATGCCTGTCATTCTCCCAGCCAAAGTGTGGAGTACGACGAGGGTAACCGAGCTGCTCCAGCGTCTGATAGCGTACAAGCTGGATCTGCTCATCCATGTAGTCAGATCCCGTCATCTGCTCTGAGAAGGTAAAGTGAGTCCTGAGCTGAGGCGCGGGGAGCTTATCCTCATAAGCCTTGAAAATCGACTGATCAGTGTAGAGCTTATTGGCTATGGGATAGTAGACAAACTTCTTACCCAGATTCGTCTCGACCTCCAGGGCATCCCCATATTCGTGGAAGTAGAGAGCGAGCTTACCAAAGCCCTCACTGAGCTCTGGCAGCTTATAGTCCTCACCATGGATCTCCTTCACATCAAGCGTCGAGCGATCAATCGCAAAGAGGCGCTTCTTATTGAGGACGACATAGTAAAGTCCCGTCCTCGAACTGACGTGCATCCGTCACACTGACCCTCCCCGTCACATCAGGGAGCTCAAGCTTCTTGATGATCTCATAAGTCTCTCCATCGAAGAAGTACATGAAGCCCTTAGCATGATCCCAGTCCCCTGTCGAGTCGTCACGGCGCGCAGCACCACAGAGCACGACGATGGGGCGCCCTGCCGTACTGGAGAAGGCCATGAGTCGCTCACAGGCATAGGACATATGCTCCTCACCGCTACCCCTTCCTCGAGGTCTCTTCTCGAGAGCTTCCCCAGACGATGAGCCCTATGGTAATGAGCGAGAAGAAGGCCGCCGGCGCAAGGATAATGAGGAGTAGACGCCTAAGGAAGGTATTAGGAGCCGGCTTCGTCTCGACCTTGTGATGGATGGTGATATCATCCGAGTCGAGATAGAACTCCGTCGAGCAGCTGTCGCAGCGGTAGTGATCCTCGCTAATCTTTGTGGCGCGCGTGCTACCACACTGGGGACATTTCAGAGCTTTGATATGCGTGGGCATCCGAACGATTAAGCTAAGTGGTGAGCTGTGTAAGGGGGGGCTACAGCCCTTACATAACAAGAGGATACACCAAGAGAGCCCGCCTCTATATGGGCAGGCTCACTTGGTGCATACTATAGTGGGCGTGAAAATGCAGAGCTACTTGATGAAGGTCGCGAACTCTTCCATCGAGTTGCGCACCTTCTTCATCTTACCCAGCCAGTCGCGCTCGGGGTCAGCGTAGCCGAGGTAAAGGAGCGAGACGCTACGCAGGCCCTTCTCACGCAGACCGAGGAGCTCGTCGACGAGCTTGGGGTCGAAGCCACCGATAGGCGTGCTATCGATCTTCAGCTCAGCTGCCTGTGCCAGCGCCAGACCGAGGGCGATGAAGCTCTGGTTAGCTGCGTGCTGGAACTGCTCTTCCTTAGGCATCTTACCGAACGTCTCCTTCAGCATATCGGTGTAGCGCTTGAAGCGACCACGTACCAGACCACGCTCATCGGTCGTCAGGTCGTAGATCTCATCGATACGCTCGGGCGTGTACTCATCCCAAGCAGCGAAGACGATGACGTGTGAGCACTCGCGCATGCAGTCAGGGTTCAGCGCCCCTTCGACCATCTTCTCCTTGAGCTCCTGGTTGCCGACGACGATCAGACGGAACTGCTGCAGGCCCGATGACGTGGGAGCCAGACGTGCTGCCTCGACGATCTTCATCAGATCTTCTTCACGGAGCTTCTTGGTAGGGTCGTAGGCCTTCGTGGCGTGGCGCCACACGAGGTCATCTAATAGTGCCATATTATTTGTCTTTATATTTAATTAATAGTGTCCTATACGTATGTAAAGATAATCACTCTCGGCGACCTAAACTACACGGCCAGACGAATTCATCGTGACCGCAGAGAGAAGCCTTCACCCCGCCCTCGACACCAATGCTATCAAGGCGCATGCCCCCCTGCTATCAGCGCGCCACCACGACAGCTCTACGATAGGGGTAGTACGAACCTATATTGAGACCATTGCGCAATGGTCTCTTCTTGTTTTCTTGACTGATGCGAAGAATTTGTGCTTTGTCGAGCAAACTTATAAGCTGGCCGCACATCGGCTGTCCAAGAAAATGGGCGCCTTTGTTCATGGTTATCATGTTTTGTGGTAAAAACAAAGATAAACCAAAAAGGCTGAAGTCCGTAGTTGGACTTCAGCCTTATTTTATGTGGAGAGGAAAACTTTTACCGGACAGCAATATATTGGAACAGACTGGTGCCGTTTGTCCCCATTGTCAGCCCCTGCCCACGAGTTTTCCGTGGTACATCACTTTCAACGATTCAAACTCTTTCAATAAATTCTGCCGCATAATCAGTAAGTTGACGTAGGGCTGTTTCTTCCATTGGATAGTGCCCTCCGCCCTTCAGAATCTTCACGGTGAATGGAGCCTTGATGCCCTTCATGGAAATTTCACTGAGTTTCAAGGGTGTCCAGCGGTCGAGTTCGGGCTGGGTGAGCAGAATGGGGCACTTGTCGTACTTCGAGGCGGGTACGGGCATCTGGTAGGTCATGTATTGGGCCAAAAACTGCAACTGCACGCTGGCACCTCCCGACGCCGGGTCGTTCATCATTATCTTCAATGCTTGGGGATGATTGGTCAACGCATCCATCTTCGACACATCCTTCAGCGGAATCATCAGCGTGCGGAGTGGGGTCTTGGAAAGTTTCTTCATGGCTGGCACAACAATCCATGAAGTGCCCTTGAACTTCGAGGTTTCTTCACCCACGGTCTTGTCATCGTTCTTCAAGAAGCACATGCCGATGATGCCATACACCTCGTCCATGTAGCAGGAGGCGTGGTAAGTAATCATGCCGCCAGCGGAGTGTCCGTAAAGAATGGGCTTCTTGTAGTCGCGTTTGGTCTCGTAGTTCACGAAGTCGGCAAAGGCGTGTACCCAGTTGTCGTAGGTAACATCCTTTTGATTAACTTCAGTCATACCATAGCCAAGATTGTCCATGGCTACAACTTCATAGCCGAGTGCAGCCATCTTGTGGCCGAATATCATCATCAGCTGTCGGCCATTCGTGCCCACGCCGTGATGGAGGAACAGGCGGATTTTGGCATCGGGATTGGCATAACGGTCAACGTGCATCACGTTACCATTCCATTCCCATATTTCTTCCTTAGGAAGATTATCTAACTTCATTTGGAAATCTTCAGGAAGCAGTGCGTTCACCTGCTTCCATGCCTCGTTGTTCTGTGCATACGTTCTCATTTTTCTTTATATTTATTGAGTTTTACTTAAAAATCATGTTGCTGTACGTTGTCAAGCAAAAGCATACAACTGTGAATATAGTTATTTTTACTCTGACATTTCATTCTTTTATTGAGACCATTGCGCAAGCCCATCTCTTCACAGCTTGCGCTTTCCTTCACCGAACTCCAGAGTCTTTAGGCTGAGAAGTGGGAGCTGTAAAGAGATGACCTTGCGCAATGGTCTCATATAGGTTCGTCCGCTGACCAATATGAGACTGTTGCAGGAGAGTCCTGTCCTCTATTTAGAGTGCTAAGGCATCGCACGCCCAGCTCCCCGATATACCCCTCCGAAGTGATACGCTAATCCCTTCGCCTTATCGCGAGTATTCCTCTTATTCCACCGAGGGAAAAGTGTCATTCTCGTGAAGAAAAAAGCGCCTTCACGTAGTAGTTTTTCCGCATCTATGTACGTAGTCTTAAAGACCAAGCACGTAAATCCAAATATCCACGCACGTAGATATTAGAGTCCACGTACGTAGTCCAAACTTATCTGCCACTCGTCCACAACTTTTATCCCTACGCGGAGCAACAACCTAATATAGGTCACTTTAGATCAGTCCAAAGCTATATAGCTTCCTTCGCCATCCTATACAGCCCTACCCATGCACCCATATAGGTTCACACCACCCTCCCCTATTCGTACACCGAGCGCCCTCCCGTGAGCGGGGTATAAACGTAAGCAGAGGCTACCACCGCTCCTATGGGAGCAGTGATAGCCTCTGCTATCGAAATAGAGTGAAGGGACTAACGCGTACCCTTGCGTGACCAGCCGAACTGCAGGCCGAAGATGAAGACCACCAGCAGCAGCTCCCCGATACCGAGGAGGAGGTCACCTGGCATACGCATCCAGCGGATCAGCTGCATGTGATCCTGCTGCATGAACTCTGCCGAGCGAGCCGACCAGTAGGCATTCGTGATCGATTCGTGCGCCTGCAGGATACCGATGGGCAGGACGCTCACCGTCACCATCAGGAAGAGCCCGATATTGATCATCCAGAAGGCCGTACCGATGAGCTTGTCATTCCACTTGTAGTCAGGGTAGAGACCACGCAGGCAGAAGAGCATCAGCCCGATACCCAGGATACCATAGACCCCGAAGAGCGCAGCGTGACCATGCACAGCTGTCGTATTCAGCCCCTGCAGGTAGTACAGTGCGATAGGAGGATTGATAGCGAAGCCAAAGATACCTGCCCCGAGGAAGTTCCAGAAGCACATAGCGATGAAGCAGTAGATAGGCCACTTATAGGCTTCGATCCAGTCGGTAGACTTCGAGAGCTTATAGTTGTGGTAAGCCTCCATACCGATGAGTACCAGCGGCACGATCTCCAGCGCGCTGAAGGTAGCACCAAGTGCCAGCACCGCTGTAGGCGTAGCGCTGAAGTAGAGGTGGTGGAAGGTACCGAGGATCCCCCCCGAGAGGAAGATGATCGTCGAGAAGAGTACCGAGACCGTAGCCGACTGGATGCGTAGCAGCCCAAGACGGCAGAAGAGGAAGGCAGCCACGACCGTAGCAAAGACTTCGAAGAAGCCTTCTACCCAGAGGTGCACGACCCACCAGCGCCAGTACTCGGCGATAGCCATGTGCGTCTGACGGCCGTACATCAGCCCAGCAGCATAGAAGAAGGCGATAGCCAGCGAGGCGATGATGAAGAGCGTCAGGAGGTGGCGATTCTCATCCTTGCGCTTGAGAGCGGGGATCAGTGCGCGGATCATGAGGAAGAGCCACAGCACGAGGCCCACCAGCAGCAGGATCTGCCACAGACGGCCAAGCTCTACGTATTCGTAGCCCTGATGGCCGAGCCAGAAGTTCTCGATGAGGCCGAGCTTCTGCATGACCCCGAACCACTGACCGACGAGTGAGCCGACGACGACAAAGAGGAGCGCACCGAAGAGCACATTCACCCCGAGGCGCTGGAACTTAGGCTCGACCCCCGACACAGCAGGTGCGATGTAGAGCCCCGTAGCCAGCCAAGAGGTAGCGATCCAGAGGATAGCCAGCTGGACGTGCCAGCTACGTGATACCGCCTGAGGGAGGAAGTCCTGAATAGGCAGCCCGAAGAGTGCGTCACCCTCGACCCCATAGTGTGCCGTGATCGCCCCGAGGACCATCTGCACGAGGATGAGGATCGACACGATCCAGATGTACTTCGTCGTGGCGCGCATCGAGGGCGTAGGCTTCATACCACGCAGCGGGTCAGAGGTGGGCAGGACGCCTACCTCGTCTTCCTTCGACTGAGCATAGTAGTAGACGAGGATACCGACGCAGGTCAGCAGCATCAGCACACTGAAGCCCGACCAGAGGTGGAGCGACGTGGGAGCGATATTGCCGATCGTGGGGTCGTGAGGCCAGTTGTTGGTATAGCTGACATCCGTACCAGGGCGGTTCGTGACGCAGACCCACGAAGCCCAAGCGAAGAAGGCGCTCATCTGCTCCATCTTGCGGGGATCTTCGATGCTCTTAGCGCGCAGGGCGTAGGCCGAGCGGAGCTTGACGAACTCAGGCGAAGTGTCGCCGAGGAAGAGCTTCGCGTAGTAGGCACCCAGCTCGTGGGCGACCTCAGCACGCAGCGGCGAGTACGTGATGACGCCCGTCGCTTCGTCGAAGGTGTTCTTACGCACCTCCTCACGCAGGAGGACCTGATACTTAGCCTGCTCAGCGGCAGGGAGTGAAGCATAGTCCAGACCGTCACGCTCGGCGAGCTTCTTCAGCAGGAGCTCAGCCTCACGGTGCAGGTAGTCAGCGGACCAGTCGGGAGCGATATACGCCCCGTGGCCCCATACGCTACCTACGGTCTGACCACCGATGGACTGCCATACGTTTTGGCCGTCCTTAATGTCTTGACCTTCGAAGAGCGTCGTGCCATCCGTCGTCACCACCTTCGTTGGGAAGGGGTGGCATCGTGCGGAAGATCTCCAGCCCGAAGAAGCCAAGTACACCGAACGACAGCAGGATGACTGCCGCCAGTGCATACCATAGTTTCTTAGGAGTCATGGTTAGTTGTGAGAATAATTACGCTTATACTTAACTTGATTTTACAACTACTTGCGCATTGCAAATAGAAACCATTCAAATATAAGTGTTATTTGATTATTCCCACTCATCAACTCGATGAAATTGGCGAAAACCATGCACACAACCCTACCACACAGGGGGTAGAGATTTACATATTGGCTCTACGGAAATAGAAGGAGGGTGGCTACGAATTGGTACAAAAAAGCCCCGAAGACCTAAGGCCTTCGGGGCTTGTGATAGCGAGTTGGGGGACGTATGCTTAGCCGAACCAGCGAGCAAAGAGCGGCAGGAGGATGGAGGTCACTCAGCCCCATGATACCGATCGCCAGCCCACTCAGAGCGCCTTCGATAGCGCCCATTTGGATCGCTGCAGCCGTACCGATACCATGCGATGAAGCACCCATCGCCAGCCCCTTTGCCACGGGGCTCTTGATCTTCATCAGCTTCATGATCGGAGGGCCGATGATACTACCGATGATACCCGCACAGACGACGATGACCGCCGTCAGCCCGGGGATACCACCGTTGTTACCAGCCAGCTCCATCGCGATAGGCGTCGTCACGGACTTCGGTGCAAGCGAAGCGATGAGCGAGCTCTTTACGCCGAGGAGATGACCGACACCGACGATAGAGCCGATACCCACCATAGCACCGATGGTGATAGCGACGATGATAGAGATCGCGTTCTTCTTCAGATGCGCCACCTGCTCATAGAGGATGTAGCCGAGAGCGACGACCGAAGGGCCGAGCATGAAGTGAATCATACGGCTCCCCTTCGCGGAAGGTCTCGTAGGGTACCTTCAGAGCGGTGAGGATGAGGATCAGCTCGATGATCGTCACCAGCACGGGGTGCAGCAGCGAGTGCAGTACAGGTACTTGCACCCAGCGATGGATCTTGATATTGATGAGGTAGAGGCCGATGACGAACGTGATCGTGAAGACCTCGCTGTGGAAGAAGTGCTCGAGCATGATTACTTACGCCTCCTTTCCATTTGATCCTGTACGTAGGCCACCGAAGCGATGACGAGGATAGAGCTGACGATGACCGCCACCAGGATGACCCACCAATTGGCCACCACGGTATCCAGCTGCGCCATCAGCCCCACACCGGCAGGGATGAAGAAAAGCCCCATGTTGTCCGTCAGAGCACGGGCAGGGGAGTCGATCTGATGCACCTTGACGAGCTTCAGCTGCAGCGCAAGGAAGAGAAGGAGCATCCCGAGGACGCTACCAGGTACAAATCCCCCCATCAGATAGGAGAGGAATTCGCCTATCCAGTAGAAGAGGAAGATGAAGAATATCTTGATAAGTGTCTGCATAAGCAATCGTAGTTTGCTACACCTCGCGGAGGGTACAAAGCGCAGTGCAGCGAAGGAGTGGCCTATACGAGGTCACGCAGTAGGACGTCCGCACGCTCACGGACGGCAGCATAGGCACGGGTACGCGCCTGCCATGCGGCAGCGTGCACGCCGTTGAGCTTGAGCGAAAGGAGTTCGCCACCGAAGCGATCGATATGATCGAGGAGCACACCGAGCGTGAGGCGGTCGGGCGCGATGTTGGGGCAGTAGTAGCCGCCCATGACTTCGTCCTTGCCGTAGTTCACCTCGATGAGTACGCCCATACGCGTCAGCTGGCTCAGCGCCTCCTGCGTCTGTCTCAGCGGAAGGTCGCAGGCAGCAGCCAAGGTCTCCGCACGGTAAGGCTCGGGATCCTCCGAGGTATAGCGCGCCGTGATACGCGCCGTGAGGGCGATGAAGACGGTATCGGCATAGCGGCGCGAGAGCGGACGGCTATTGGGAGGCGAGGTGAAGTGCCAGACGTGCTGTATGGAGTAGGAGATCTGCGCACCCAAGCAGGATGATGATCCACGAGAGCTGGATCCAGAGGAGCGCCAGTGGCACGGCAGCGAAGCTCCCGTAGATCGCGTTGTAGCGTGAGATCCACAGCACCCCATTGATGTAGAGAGCCTGGAAGATCTGGAAGGCAATCCCCGCGATAAGCCCTGCGATGAGGGCGGGGATGAAGTGTACCCGCACGTTCGGCACGAAGAAGTACAGGCAGACGAAGCCGAGCGTCACGACGACATAGGGCAGGAGACCGAGGATCTGTGTCGTGAGGGCTGAGATGATCCCCAGCTCACCGAGGTAGGTATTACTCAGGGTGGAGAGGAAGAGCGTCGTACCGCTCGAGATGGTGAGCAGTAGCGGGAAGAGGATGAAGGCGCCGAGGTAGTTGATCACACGGCGTGACCAAGGGCGGGCATAGGGTGCTTGCCAGAGGCGGTTGAAGGCATCTTCGATGGTCGAGATCAGCATCAGTACCGTGTAGAAGAGTACCGCCAGACCGACCCCGATGAAGAGGCCGCCCTGCACCTGCGATAGGTAGTTCTCGACGTAGGCAAAGGCCTTCCCGAACTCCACCTCATGCCCTGGGAGGGCACGCATCAAGGCATCACGCACCGTCTCCTGCAGTCCGAAGCCCTTAGCGATACCGATGATGACCGCCAGAATAGGCACCAGCGAAAGCACCGTGCTGTAGGTGAGCGAACCCGCGAGCGAACCAATACCCTCCTCGATATAGGCCTGTACCGTCATGTAGAGCACACGCAGCGTCGCCACCCCGAGACGGGCAGGAGCTGCGAGCGAAGCGCGCGTCAGGCGCCACATATCGAGCGTCACAAAGCGCCAAGCAGCGAGGGCTTGCGCCTCTATATGCCGCAGTACGTTAGGCATGGAGTGAGGGTAATGAGGATAGGATAAGTGATCTCGTCGGGAGGGAAGGAGGAGGGGACCGGGACACACCCGCTACTATGAGAGGGATATGAAGAAGAAGCGCGCAATAGAAGCAGTGGAGCTATAAGCCGAGTTCTGTACCCGTGGGCGGTCACCCACCCGACGGGTGTCTGTCATTTATCTGGGATGGTAGTCACCTACCACCTCGTGCGGTCTACCCTCCGACTGGGGCGAGCAACCCTCGTAGCGTCGGTTTACATGACCTTGCAACCCATAGGATGTACGGCAGCATGTATTGCTACACACTCCGGTGAGCTCTTACCTCACCTTTTCACCATCACCACGGGGGAGCGAGTCCTCCGTGGCTGTCATTCTCTGTTACACCTACCTACCCTCGCGGATAGCTTCCCGTTAGGAAGTATGGCGCTCTGCGTTGCCCGGACGTTCCTCACACGCCCTTCAGCCCAAGGACCAAAGGGGTGCGCGACAGACCGCCCCACTGCTCTATAGCGTCTTCTTTTATTTCTGTAGCTCTACGCGCTGGGTCGGAGCTTGCTCGGCGTTGCGACGCTCGATCTGCTCGACGACATTGCGTGCCAGCGTGCGGAAGTAGATACCCATCAGGCTATCGCGCTGCGTGGCGATGGGCTCACCGCCGTCACCGCATTCGCAGATACTCTGGATGAGGGGGATCTGCCCGAGCAGAGGAATGTCCAGCTCTTCAGCCAGCTCCTTACCGCCATCACGCCCGAAGATATAGTATTTGTTCTGTGGGAGCTCGGCAGGAGTGAACCATGCCATATTCTCCACCAGCCCAAGGATGGGGACTTGTACGTGCTCGTCGAGGAACATCCCCACGCCCTTGATGGCATCTGCCAGGGCTACCTGCTGGGGCGTCGTGACGATGAGTGCGCCCGTCAGACCAAGCGTCTGCACCAGCGTCAGGTGGATATCGCTCGTCCCTGGAGGCAGGTCGATGAGCAGATAGTCCAGCTCACCCCAGTTCGTCTCCGTGAGGAGCTGCTTGAGGGCGTTGCTCGCCATGCTACCGCGCCAGAGCACGGGGCTCTCCTTATTGACGAAGAAGCCGATAGAGAGCATGCGCACGCCGAAGCGCTCGACAGGGTGCGATGAGCTCCTGCCCGTCGACGTCCTCGAGGACGGGGCGCTCGTCTTCGCAGCCGAACATCTTAGGCTGCGAAGGGCCGAAGATATCGGCATCCAGCAGCCCGACCTTATACCCTGCTTGGGCTAAGGCTACGGCGAGGTTAGCGGAGACGGTGCTCTTCCCGACGCCTCCCTTACCGGAGAAGATCGCCAGCGTATTCTTCACCTTCGGTAGCAGTGGTAGGCTATCCTGAGGCACGACCTCGGGGACCTTCACGCTGATATTCCCCTCGATCTGGACCTCGGGGCTGACATAGGTGAGGATGGCTTTCTCAGCGGCCTTGACGACCGACTTGATGAAGGGGGAGTTGGGCTTGTCGAAGATAAGCGAGAAGCTCACCTTCATACCCTCGATACGGATATCGTCCTCGACCATGCCGGCCGTGACTAAGTCCTGACCCGTACCTGGGTAGCGGACACGGCGCAGGGCATCGAGGATGAGATTGGGATATAGTGTGATGGGCATAGGAGTAGTGCTATTGGACTCTGCGTGAGCGACTGAAGCTGCGGTAGCTATCGGGCTCGATCTCAATGTCGGGCTCGACGAAGCCACCAGCTGGCTCCTTGGGGACGAAGTGCAGGTACTTGATCGTCAGACCACGGCTCAGCCACTGACGCTCGTAGTACGTCTTGATCCCGAGGATCTTATCCTCAAAAGCCCCGTCATAGAGATCGGCCGTATCGGTCAGGATCTCCTGATGGTTCAGCTCAACGAAAGCCTTGGTATAGGTGTAGAGGAAGGGGCTATCGGTCTTGAGATGGATCGAGCCACCAGGGCGCAGCACCTCGAGATAGCGACGGATGAAGCGCGAGGAGGTCAGGCGCTTCGTCACCTTCTTCATCTGGGGGTCGGGGAAGGTGATCCAGATCTCATCGACTTCGCCAGGAGCGAAGAAGCTCGTCAGGGACTCGATCTCCCCACGCAGGAAGGCGACATTCGTCATACCCGCCTCGTGCGAAGCCTTCGCACCCGTCCAGATGCGGGCGCCCTTGACGTCCACACCGATGAAGTTCTTCTCTGGATACAGCTCACCGAGACCTACGGTGTACTCGCCCTTACCACAGCCGAGCTCCAAGACGATGGGGCGGTCGTTGTGGAAGAAGTCCTCACGCCAGCGACCACGCAGGGGAAGGCCTCCCTGCTGCAGACGTGCGAAAGGGATACTGGAGCACATGGGGAAGGTCTCCATCTCGGCGAACTTCGCCAGCTTGTTCTTTCCCACAGGCGATTAGTCGAAGAGGTTAATGCTCTCGCAGTACTCGAGCTCACCCTGCACGACGAAGCGGATCTGGTCGGGATCGAACTTCCCTACCCCATCCTTCTGGGCATTGCGTACGACATAGTCGACCAGCTCGTCCTCATCGATCTCGATGGGCTCTTCGTCGTCGGTATCATCGTCACTCAGATAGCCACGGCTCTCGTAGTAGTCATAGATGAGGTCTACAAAGTAAACGATATCATCATCGGAGAGGAGCTCCTTGAGCTCCTGGGGGATATAGTTGCGGATGAAGGCCACCGAAGCGGTATCATCATATCCAAGCAGTTCGTCTTCTACCATAATATTTATAGGGAGGGGCTTGCCCAGTGAGGCAAGGCTATAATTACCCGTGCAAAGGTAATAAAAAGCCCCCACGGCAGGGGCGGAAGGGAGATATTCACACCCACTCCATAAGCCATCTATGTAGGCGCGAAGGAGCCTACCCGATCAGCCACCCCCTGCGACCAAGCCCCACGAAGCTGTGCCCTACGGGATTTACTTCCCTGGAGGAAAAATCAAGGAATAGCAGTGGTATGACTTCTGCTGATGACGAATAAAAGTGGCGAACCTATAGCTGATAAGCTGGATCTATGTGCGTAGTCCTAAAATCCACGTACATAGTCTTTCAGATTTACGCACCGAGTCTTTAAGACTACGTGCATAGACAGCAGAAAAAGCACTGCAGGACGCTACTTTTTTCTTCACGGGAATAGCGTTTTCCCCTCTACTGGATCAAGACGTATGCTATATCGTGAATGAGCAGTATCTTTGATAGATAGGGGAGGATCATTCACTTAGCCCCTCCCCCACTCCATTCGATGACTCGCTCCAGACAGATAATTTCCTTCACCCTCATAGTCCTCTTCGTGGGCCTCTTCTTAGCACCACTCCGCGCCGTCGCCCAAGAGCAGACGACTCAGGCCATGGATAGCACCCGCTATACCCGCCTCATCGACTCCTGCTTCACAGCTGGCAACCGAGGTGATTACGCTGCTGCCGAGGCCTTCCTCGCAGAGGCTCTGCGACTCAATCCCCCTGCAGCCCTGCAGCCTATGCTCCTCAATAACCTCGGGGGGCTTCAGCTCCTGCAGGGCAAGGACGATGCCGCCCTACTCTCCTTCTCCTCCGCTCTCAGCAAGGATCCCCACGAAGCGACGACGCGCTTCAACCGCGCCAAGCTCTTCGTCCAGCGTAAGGAGTACAGGCAGCCCTCACGGACTTCGCCCTCCTCCTCAGCGACCACCCGAAGAACGAGCTCTACCGCTACCAGCGCGCGATGGTCTACCTGCTGACGAAGGAGTATGACCTGGCCGAGGCTGACCTCAAGACCATCATCGAGGAGAATGACGGCTCGCTCAAGGCACGCATAGGCTATGCCCTGCTGGAGACGATGCGCGGACGCTACGACGAGGCCGAGCGCCTCTATGCCTTCCTCACGGACAAGCTCCCGAAGAACGCCGAGGTCCTCGAGGGACGCGCACGTATGTATATGGCTAAGGGTATGCGAGGCTTCGCCCAGCGCGATATCCGTCAGGCCTTCGAGCTCCTCGGAGGTCGTGCACCAGCTACTCTCTACCGCCTACGCGCCGAGCTGAATACCACCCTTGGCAATACCAAGGAAGCGGCCGAGGACCTGCGCCGTGCCGAAGAGCTGGAGAACCCTAAGAACACCGCCAAGCGCTAATGAATCATATCGATCCCTTCCTCAAGCAAGTCGCGGCCCACTACTATCAGCAAGGGGCCAAAGAGCTCGCCAAGCTACGCTTCATCTTCCCCTCGAAGCGTGCCCTCTCCTTCTTCCGCCATCACCTGAGCCAGCTGGCTACGGCACGCCCCCTCTTCGCCCCACGGATGGAGACGGTGAGCGAATTTATGCATAGCCTCCAGCCTCAGGTGCAGATCCTCGACAAGACCGCACTCCTCTTCAAGCTCTACCAGACCTACTGCGAGGTACGTGCCGAGCGAGGCGAGATGACCGAGAGCTTCGATGAGTTCCTCTACTGGGGCAACATTATCCTCAAGGACTTCGAGACCTGCGACCGCTATCTGGTGCGCACCGATCACCTCTATCGCAACCTCAGAGACATCAAGGAGATCTCCGACGACTTCAGCTACCTCACCGAAGAAGCCCGCGAGATGATCCAGGGCTTCTGGGGCGACTTACCCAGCCTTCAGAGTATCAGCGAGGACGACGACAAGGGCTACAAGAAGCGCTTCCTCTCCTTCTGGGAGTGCCTCGCCCCGCTATATGAGCGGTTCACCAACAGCCTGCAGGCAGAGGGCTACGTCTATGACGGGCTGCTCTATCGCCGTGCCGCCGAGGCGAAGGAAGAGGTACTTGATCAGCTGGCCGAAGATGAAAAGCTCGTCTTCGTCGGGCTCTTCTACCTCACACCCTCCGAGGAGAAGCTCTTCAAGACCCTCACGAAGGCAGAGCGTGCTGAGTTCTGCTGGGACGCCGCCGTCGAGGTCGTACACGACACCAACCACCCTGCGAGCAAGTACTTCCACAAGCTCTGCAAGGAGTTCGGTCAAGTCGATGGCCCGTGGAAGGAGGGAGCTCGTACGCACCACCTCCCTCACGAGGTACAGGTCATCGAGTGCTCCAGCCTCCTCTCACAAGCCAAGGGACTCCCGACGCTCCTCCAAGAGCTGAACATCGCCGAGGCGACGGAGAACCTTGAGGCAGCTATCATCCTGCCGGATGAAGGGCTCCTTCTCCCCACCGTCAGCTCGATACCTGACGACATCGGCAGTATCAACATCACCCTCGGCTATCCGCTGGACCGCACACCCATCGCCCTTATGCTGAAGCGATGGATCACGCTCATCTCCTTCAACCTCAAGCGCTCGGAGAGCTCGGCACGCTACCCCGCTGACCAGCTCCTCGGGCTACTTGGCCAAGGACTGATCACGGCACACGCCCCCGAGGCTACACGCCTCATGGAGCATATCCGCCAGAGTAAGCGTTTCTTCATCCCCTGCCAAGGATCTTTGGACGGACAAGACGGAAGCAGAGTTCCTGCACCTCCTCCTTGACCCGCTCTCCGAGACGAGCGATCCCACTGCAGCGCATCGAGGCCGTACTGCTCCACCTCATCCAATCGGCCCAGCAGGAGATACATACCAGTGAGGACCACGAAGAGGAGGGCGAGGAGCAAGACACAGCGCTCGTATATGAAGGGCTCTCGTCCTTCGACCTCGAGTTCATCCACCACTACCTGCGCCTCATCAACCGCCTGCAGGGGCTCATCCAGCAGCATCAGATGGTGCTGGGCTTCGAGGCAATGATACATCTCTTAGAGGGCTTAGTGGGGACTGTGACCATTCCCTTCGAGGGCGACCCACTACAAGGTCTGCAGGTCATGGGGCTTCTCGAGACGCGACTGCTCCACTTCCCCACGATGATCTACCTCTCCGCTCAGGAGGGCGCCCTTCCCACGAAGCGCTACAGCGACACGCTCGTCCCCTTCACGCTCCGCCGAGGCTTCGGCCTTCCTACGGGGCGCGCCGAGGAAGACCCGGGGCAGGACTACACCTTCTTCCAGAGTATCGCACGTGCCGAGCGTCTGACCTTCGTCGTAGCGCCCGCCAGCGACGGCTACAACCTCGGCGAAGAGAGCCGCTACATCAGCCTACTCCAGTACATCTACGGCTGCGACATCAAGCGCCGCTCCCTCCGCCTTGAAGCCAAGGCCAAGGAGAGTGCCGGTATCTCGAAGCGTAAAGAGGGGGAGCTATGGGAGCAGTTCGTCTATCGTACGACGACCGACCCCAAGGTGGATCCCGACCGTAAGGCCGTCCGCCCGCTCTCTCCAAGTAGCCTCTCGAAGTACGTTGCCTGTCCGCTGCGCTTCTACTACGAGGCGATCTGCCGCTACCGCGAAGAGGATTCCCCCAGCCTACTCTTGGCTTCGAATGAGTTCGGTACCGTACTGCACCGCGTCATGGAGGAGTTCTACTCAGACCTTACTAAGAGCCCAAGCACGGGAGAGCAACTCACCTTCACCACCATCACCAAGGAGATGATCGATGAGAAGCTCAGAGCCAAGGGCTACATCAGGCAGCGTGTAGAGAAGGCCTATCGTGACGAGCTTAAGCTCAAGCAGGGCGTACCGCTCAGCGGGCTCTCACGCATCTATTGCCAGACGATCGAGCGCTACGCTCGCGAGCTCCTCGAGTGGGACAGTGCGCATGCTGCATCCTTTAGCTACGCTGCGAGCGAGAGCGAGGTCTATGCCGCCTTCACGCTCCCCAGTGGCCAGACCGCCTATCTCGGTGGTATCATCGACCGCATCGACCAAGTCGATGGCAAGTATCGCGTCGTAGACTACAAGACAGGGAATGCATCACTCACCATCTCCACGCCCAAGAAAAAGCCCGTAGACTTCCGATGGGAGGAGCGGCTCAAGGATCCCAAGAACAAGGCGATCCTTCAGACGCTCATCTATTGCGCTGGCTTGGCTCAAACCTACAAGCTCGACGAGTCGCAGATCCACCCTGCTATCTTCCGCTTCAAAGGGAAACGATGGCTTGGTGACGAAGCAAAAGAAAGTACGATCCCCTCCTCACCTTCCCTATTGGTGAAAAGCAAAGCAAAGTAGCAGCCCCTTATGCGGAAGTCAAAGAGTCCTTCGAAGCACTCCTCGTAGATGAGCTCTTAGCGGAGCTCTACGACACCGACAAGCCCTTCACGCAGACCGAGGACGACGAGCGGTGCGCCTACTGTCCCTTCGCCCTCAGCTGCGGTACGGTAAAGCGAGTGGCAAGTAGTAGCGACCCGAGCTGCTTCATCCCTCGACAAAAGGCCGAGGTGCCGCATGACTCAGCATCAGCTGAGCACATCGGCACCTCGAGCCTATATTATTCTCTATCGGAGAAGGCTACCCATTAGGGGTGCTCCTGCGTAGTGAAGGGACGACAGGAGAAACGGAGAACCTCCCTAATCGTGCATCAGGAAGACCAGCCCCCGAAGTAAGCACCCATTACATAAAAGCTGTCTTTGATAAATCTCAATCCAGTAGTAAGTAGTACCTCGATGACCAATAGTTATATCGGCCCGCCAACCTAGTACCTCATAGGAAGTATAGTGGGTAGGAAGGATACGACGTTCCTTACGCATAGAGAGATCGGTCCAAAATGTCTCATTGGCAATATCATCTACCCCGCCAACAAAGTGTGCACCAAGATGAACTGCCTCAACTTGGAATGCAGCACGGTCATCTAACTCCGGACTACTTTTTGCTAGCGAGAACTGAGGGTTCAAGTAGTAAGAGTTTCCAGACCGAGTATAGCTAATCCTCAAGTAGGGATTTGCCCTTGTAGGAGCATCAGGATTATTAACTCGCTCATAGCGGTAAGCCACGCTATACTTATTTGTTCCGCCAAGGTTTCTCAAGGCGAAAGCATATACGACGTTACCTACACGACGGGAAGAATAGACCGTAGTTCCCCTCAATGAAGCCCCCAACTGTACATCCACAGAAGCATTATCCACAGTCTGAGCTCCCGAGAGATTCACGGCAGCTTGCCCCTGTATAGGGATGACACTTTCCCACTGCTGAGGAGAAGGAGAGGTATAGGTTCGACTATTATGCGATAGTTGAATCTGCTTGGCTTCCCCCATTGTCAGCATAGCAAAGGAATTGACTCCATGCTGTGTGTCAAGCTGATTAGAACTTCCGGGGGATACGACCACCTTTCACAAACTGCCATGGCTCCTTGCGTACGACATTGTACTCAGCCATGTAGTCCAGAGGCGTGTAGGGGTTGTAGTAGACCGCATCGAAGTAGACACTCTTCCCCGAGAGCACCTGATGACGATGCTTCTTACCGTAGATATAGGTATGCTTAGGCTCGAGGATACGAGCATTGCTACTGGTACCCGTCTCAGCAATGAGCGTCGTAGAGAGATTCGTACCAGCCGTCGTCGTGGGGATAGCCCAGAAGAGAATCGTAGGGGATACCAGCTGCAACATTGCGCTTCACATCAGCGCCCCACCGAGGTATCGGAGAAGATCTTTGCGCTACTTCCGCCCTGCAGAGAGAAGACATCACCCGTGAAGATCTTCTCATATTCGGGAGTCGAAGCGTTGAGCGCAGTAAACTCCTTCTTCGTAGCTGCAGTCTGAGAGGGAACCCACTTCATCAGATTGCCATTATTCGCGCCGCCACGATCGAGTTCTGACTTACCCTTAAAGTCGACCGCAGGCAGGTCATTCTTAGCCAAGCTAAAGTAACCAGCAAAGCTCAGAGAAGTCGATACGATACGCAGTCTATTCACCTTGAGGGCAACCTGTTCGCTCCCCAGACGCTGCTTATATGCATCATCCAGACGGAGCGTAGCACGGCAGAGGACGCCCTGAGGGAAGACCTCGAGCTTACGCTGCTTCTCAGCCTGCGACCAGTCCTTTAGGCCACTTAGGATGTCCATTGGGATAGGTAGGGCATCTCCATCCAATGTGATACAGCAGGGATATCCATTACGCGTCCTACCGACGTAGCTACAGGGGCAGCTTCAGGACCGCTTGCGCCGAACTTCATCTGCCCAGCATTCTTATCGTAAGTGCCCCCCATAGCAATCATAATATACCACTTCTTACCGGGAGCAAGAGTAGAGCCTCGAGGCGACGATTCGCTCCTTCTCGATGTGGTAGCCATTAGTCGTCTTCACGGCCTTTAGCCTCGTAGTAGGTAGGCTCATCATTGCCACTGCTGCGGATGATGCAGAGCACAGGGAAGCTCATTAGGGAGCGTGATACCATGACGCCCCTTAGCATTGAGCGTGGGGCTGACCGTAGCTGAGATACCACGGAGCGTGCTCTCCGTCTCCTCGCTGAAGGTGATATTGAAGTTCACCGCGAGTGGGAAGTCAATATCCCCCTCACGATAAGAGGCAGTAGCCTCTTGAGCAGTCTTGGTCTGTACGGGTTCGGAGGTCGCTTCATTGCGACAAGAGGCAAAGAGCCCCATAGCTGCGAGAGCCAGTAGCGGGAAGGTACGGCCCATCCAGCGAGAGATACTAATAGTCGTTGTCTGGTTCATAACCTTGGATTTCATCAAAACGATAGTCGACAGGAGCCGAAGGATCAACAAGCAGATCACCCGTATGGAGCGTATAGAGCTCCAGTGCGGGCGCTACGTAAGCCTCCTTCGAGCGAAGCGTTGAGTAGATTTTACCCATGTAGGTAGAAATTAGTTGCCTAATATTTAAGAGTGAAGTAGAAAGAGAGGGAGTAGATACGTCTTACAAATCAAAAAGCAAGATCGCCTCAGGTGCTGGTGATCCCCAATCCACAGGACACAACCAGCCAAACTGGGTGCAAAGATACGACAATAAAATGCAAAAGCTCAACACCGACACAGGGCTCCCGCATTAAAAGCTCTCCTCATCAGCAATCCATATTGAGGCTAAGTCGATTTGCAAACGACTATTGCTCTGCAGGTGGATGACTATTGATTCGGGGTTCAAATGACTATTCGCTCGCGAGGCGAAACGAATAGCCCATCGGATATGAAGCACTATGGATTTTGCAGTACG